>Ga0126337_10000002_pt1 | contig 68460 bp, 32 predicted proteins | sample DipCmetagenome_FD_92527 | JGI IMG/M metagenome (GOLD analysis project Ga0126337, IMG submission 92527) | Coral microbial communities from La Bocana,Puerto Morelos, Mexico - Diploria C A metagenome | ecosystem: Host-associated > Invertebrates > Cnidaria > Coral | place: La Bocana,Puerto Morelos...
ATCCTGGGTTACGGAAGCGTTGCCATAGCAATTTTATAATTTCACATGTGAAATTATAAATTACGGCTGAAATTTCGCGCCAAAATTAAGGAGTAATTTGTCACCCATGATATTATAATTATACTTAACTCTGTGAGTGTGCAAGATAAACCAAATCCTGTGCTGCAATTGGTTCCCCAAGTTCCTGCCCACTTGAGATTTCCCAATGAGTGCCATAAGAAAAAGTTCCCCTAAAGCAATATAATTAATCCTTTATTGACCAAGCTTGTCTGCTCAAGATGGCTGGATACTCTGATATCGCTAGATTACACACCTTGACTCTGTCTTGGTCCATGAACACCCCCCAAAAAAAACTTAGCCAGTCATGTTGACTGAACAAGCTTGGTCTATAGTCCATATTTATTAGGAGTATTACTAGTTATTTTGAACTCTATGAAGCCATATCAGTTCATGAATGATCAGCCACCAAAAAGCTAACTACATGTACACTTAAATTTCTAGATCTTTGGAATATTGATGCACTCACATAATTTTCATTGGAATAACCTCCATACTGTTGGGTCTGCCCACTTTGTTGCTCATAATAGTACGTCCTAGTTTCTAAGTCCTGTTGGCTAGGACTCTCCTCACTTACAACAGCAGCCTGTGAAATAGCCTTGGCTATTTCTGGAGATGGTGCAACAGTGAAATGCTTGGCACTGCTATGGGATGTGCTTGTACTTGACAGCATCTCGCCATGTGAAGAGGATTCTACAGAAGGATGTTTACTTTCTAGTGATGGAGCACCCACACTTCTGTTTGAATCGGGAATATGGCTTTGGGAAGTTTCTGTGTTTTCGTCAATGGTACTCTCAGATTTGTCATTAAATGTAAAAAAGCTGACAGGCTCATCTTCGTCATCACTTGTAGCTTCCTCAACCTGCTTAGTTTTTGCTGGTTTATGGTTCTTTTTCTCTACAGTGGTTGGCTTTTTTGTCAAAGTGTGTGGAATCAATGGCCTGCTTGCCAGTTTAACTGAAGGTTTGTTTGGGTTGTCTGATTTCAGTGTGATGCTGTGCTTTGGTTTGGGAAGAAGCACTTTGAGACCTGATCCTCCCTAAGACAAATCAAAAACCAAAATGAAAAAATATATGTGTACATTGTTCTCTAACTTTGACAAGACTTGCCTTTGATGGAGCAAGTGTCTTTGCTGCTGGCATATCATCTTCTTCATCAGAATCAGTCTGAAACAAACAACACAAAATACAGAGATGATTTCTTTAGAAATGTTGTTAGGAGTGTATTTACCAGCTGAACATGGCATAACTCTTACTAACTTGTTACATAAAGTGTTTGCACATCAAGGATGGATGAAAATTTGGAGTGTTTGTTTTAGTGAAAAGAATAAAGAAAACCAAAGAGGCATTAGGAAGAAAAATATAGGGGGTTTGCCCAGCTTCTGTATGACAATGGGTCTAATATTCAAACCCAGGTAAATTGATGGGGGACAAACCAACCTTCACCAATGCCACCTGGCCCAGCTGGTGGTCAGACAGTAGTAACAAGGCTGTGATCTAAGGGAAATTACAAGGAGCTCAAATTTTTCTACTATGAAATCGTGGGTGCCCAGCACTTAAGCCTACGTGTACATGGAAAAAGTAAGTAAAGTAAAAAGTAAAGTTTTTCCAGTCACCCAAAGGCAAAAATTATTCACCTGTGCAACCCAGGTGCTTCCAGAGCACAGCCCTGAATAACCTTCACTCAAGGGAATAAAAGTATTGAGATTGTCATGACTTCATGTACCTCTTTGGCTTTTATGAGAAATCTGATACCAGAATTGTAATTGTACACTGTACAAGTGTATGTATCATTACAGTACATGTACCTTAGGGGCAGTAGGGATGGCTATTTTGATTGGCTGCTTTGACCTTCTGTCCTGTGCTGTAGATGTTTTATTTTCCTTCTTTTTCTGCCAAGTGCTTTCAGCTTGCCAAGGGGCTGGTAGAAGTGAAAATAAGCTGCCTACAGACTTGGGTTTATGATCCACTTCATTATTTGTATTCTTCTTTGCTCTCTTCGCAATAGGCTCATACTCTTCTTCTATCTCCAGAATCTCCTCATCCTCCAGCATTGTTTCTAGACTAACAGAAGAGGTTTTATCATCGGATATGATTTGTTCACTTATCCTTTCTTCCTTGATGTTGCCCATATTTTTGGGTTTTGGAAGGACTGAGGACAAAGCGCTTTTCCGATCTGAAGAACTCGACACTTTATTCGTTTGCTTCGGCAATGGCAGAACTAAGCCCTTGCCTTCGGTTGGATCTTTTCCTTCTTTAGTCAATAGAGGCTTTTTTACATCATCTTCATGATTTTGGACATCTTCATCACTTTCCTCGTCACTGCTACCATATGCAACGAGTGACATCTCGACAAATCTACAAATGCCCCAAGACTTCAGCAGTTGTAGGGGGCAAAAACAATTCTTCTTTTACAGTTTCTTGATATAGTCTCTATCTTTTTCAACGCTTGAGCCATGAGATCGGAGAAATTGTTTCAGCTTCTTTGAACGTTCTTGTTGTTGGAATCGCCGCCATGTTTGTTAATTGTTAGAGCCCAGGAATGCGCAGAAATAGATGCTGGAAACATTTCTCGTGTCCAGATCTTTTCGATCTTTTCTTGCTGTGGCCGTAGGGAAGCCTGAAACAGCGAGAGCTTGAAAAATATATATATTTAGCACGGAGCATATTTTTTCAAAAAGAGCAGTTGGACAGGAAAGCTTAGAGGAAAAATTAGATTCCATGTGATATCCTCTGATCTGCCCCAATCCCTGGCTGGGATTTTGTTTCGGTGACGTCACGAAAACGCCCTGAACGTAATATAAATTTAAGCCATTGGAAAAATAGGAAAATATAAGATTTCTTGCTTAATTATGGACACTAAAGAAAGATCTGTATAAGAACTTGAAACAGCCATGGAGACATAAGCTGTAAGCTTTGTTAGAGGTTCACAGCTCGCACGGTTTTGCCAAGCATCGACTCACAAGAATTCCAATAACTTTATTTATAGCAACACGGAAATGTTTTTCTCTTAGTTTAACTGATACATATAATTATTTGGAAGCAGCCTCATACAATATTGAGAGCACACAACACATGAGACCGTATCAGCATTTTTTCTAAATGCAAATATTTCAGTGGTATATAAACAAAAGTGGGTCGTTCATGGATTGAGAAAATCAGCCAGATTAACCATTAAAGCAGTCTTATTCATACTCTTGTCAGGAATTCTTATGTCGATCCAAGTCTATTTGTTGCTATCAGATGACTTTCGACCATCGGTAATAATTAAAATGGGTGTTTTGGTAGAAGCCCTACACTGGTGAGCTTTCCCTACGTAAAAATCCGAATGACGTTGTGTTTGAAGTAGGTGGCGCTCTTTCGTTTCAACTGATCAGAGCGCACTCTCGTGTCAACTCGATCTTGCTTTTGCATTGAAGCCCCGAACTGGTACCAAGCAGGTAGAATATTGTCTGTCGTCCCGTCAAACCCTTCGGTTTTTGCATAATTTATGCCTTGTCCGTGTTTTTAATCTGTGCCAGCACTCGTTTGAACATCTGTAATGGCGGAGCCATTCATTGAATTACGAGCCAAATGAAGCGCTTAGGATCAATTAAGCTTGTTTTCAGAAGTGTCCTGGATTTGTAGGTGAGTCATAACATGCTTGGGATAATATTACTGCATTGTAAACGTAGACAAGAAAGCTTTTAAAGTGTATTCTTGGTTCAGTTCAAGTGCCACTCTGCGTCCTGGCCAATTTACTACGTTATTGCATCTATGTTTCTGATTCTACTTTGCATTGTCCGAGTTCCTTAAATGTATCGATTTTATTTTTTGGTTCCGTATAGTGCTGGCCGTAATTAGGAAAATCAAAAGCTTTCGTTATTTAGCAAAGGATGTATGTGCAAGGATGAGCTTCGGTCGACCGCCCAAAAGTACAATTCGCTGTATTACTCGGCGTGCTTAGTTTGGCGGACAGAAACGTATAATTTCAGAGATTGCAAAAAGATGGAAATGCTTCCAAAGTTGTTATTGCAAATTATTACAAATCTACCTCAATCATATACGCGCGCTTTTGCAATGTGCCACAGTAGTTCAAAATTCTCAGATTTTCCTACTCCTTTTATTAATAAATCACAAAAACTCGAAATGATTTGAGCTTTTTCTCACGGACAATATTTCACAGGTTTTTACCCAGTGTACAATAACATTAAATTTGCAAGCTATATGTCAGAGTTTGCAAGCGGATACCTTAGCAACATGCATCCTCAATAAAAATGTGGCCAATTTACTGACTTTGTAAGTACTAACATCAACAGATAAATGCCTGAAAAGAAACACAAAACCTTCCTTACTATTTATTTATACAGAAGAAAACATTATTGAGTAACTAGCAGCTCTAAAACTGGCATGTCTAAATTGTGTCAATGCAATTGGTAAACACACTGTTTTGACTACCAAAATAACTTTTGGCAGTTGTTGTTTTCTTTCCTTGTGGAACTTAATACGATTTCTTTGAAACTATTCAGAAAAAACTTGAATGGAAACGTAACTGGCTTTGCAAGAATTGAAAATACGAACTAGGTTACAGTACTTTCAAACCATTGCCGACCTGCGGTACTGTTTGTAAGAATCCGCTCGAAACAAGTACTTCGGAACTGCCCTCGCATTTCAAAGGCTCTAGTCTACCTGCAGTTCATTGATCCGGTTTGGTGTTATACATTAACCTCGAGAGATACCGAAAATGACAAAAGAACATGTTGATTATTACTGAGTGAAGAAACGTTTGAAGGAAATTTGACCTAAACTTTATTCATGTCTTACCATTTCTTAGCAACAAGAGACCAAGAAAAAAATGCCACTTCATTTTATGATTTCGTGAATATTAACTGCCAGTTCAACAAAAAGAATAAACCGGAATACGTGTATACAAAGGTACTCGTTTTTTTTTCTCATCTCAAGGTTAGGATAACCTAATTCCTTTTTTCGGTACATTGAAAGCAGGTGTATTGATTTTAATTAGGCCATATTTTTTAAATTAATGTTATTCTGCTGTTTAAGTTCGTTTATAGAGCAAGCAGGTAACATTATCATGTAATATCAAGCACGCATAATTATTACCTGCACGCCCAGACGACTATAAAATCATACCACAACTTATTTTAATTCTTTTTCCAGGATAGAGTTCAACTGGAAGTTGGAAAGGACTTTGCTCTGAAAAGGGACTAAAGCTCGAAATGTGACCTTCACAAGCTCGCTAAGGCTTAATTAAACTCAGCTTTAAGTTGTTAAATAGCTGAATGTGTCATTTGCCGCCAACACAACCCAACATTTTCTTTAGAAACCAATACCTTTCTTATATTAGGAATATCCATCTGGTCGGCCTTCCGGGTTCTAAGAGATTGTTATGATACCAATGGTCATAGCAAATACATAACATTTACATATTTTATGTCGTTGTATTTTTTCAGAAATGGCGTCAACTTAATTCTCCTGATAACAAATTCAACGAAATACATGAAACAACATTACCAATGCGGTGTACTTAAAAGCAATGACCCAGCGATCTCCACAATCACAAGACCCGGATTCAAATCAAAAGGCCATGATTGCACATCAGGACAATTTAACCGACGCCCTAAATTCTCTGGGCCTCACAAAAGGCTCTACAAACTTGTCACCAGAGGCGAAGAGACACCATGAAAATGTTGCCCTGTACATGTTCATCGGCCTCGTGGCGGCATTTGTGTTCATCGCGACAATCATCATCACTGTTGAACTCTACCGGAGTGGAAGATGCTTGAAAAGTGTGAAACGGAAAGGCGATAAGGGCAGGACTAACTTAGAAAATGATGATGATGAAGATGATGAAGATTATTCGGAAATCGAGATGAACGACTTATGAATGTAGATCAATCAGGGTTTCGTACGGTGTAATTCAGTCTAATGGGATTAGGAAATGCGATCCTCGCTAAGGGTCAGTGGTCCAACCACAATATGGGAAGCTCGAAGTTGTTCAAGGTTGCAAATCTTTAAAGGTTAATGCGCCTTAAGCTTGTAAGGGGTCGGGAATCTTTGTTCACAACGGGAACGTCAGGTTAGCTTGCATTTTGCTCAGTAGTCCTTTTAGGAACTTCATTACTGATCAAAAGACCATGCACAGTGTAAAACACACTCTATTGAAAAGATACTACAATCAATTGGTGCCTCAATGATGTTAGTGCATGCGCATGCCATTTCCGTGCACTTGAGAGCGCCAAGGCCATTCAGCTAGCCTTACCGTGATTCAAGCCTATCACATATATGCTAATAAGTGTTAAGGAGTTAAGGACTTTGTCGGGAGACCAAGTATCAAGGAAGGATAGATTGCATTCTGGCACCGATATTGAGAAATGTCTTAGCGATAACGAGAATACTGACGAGAGCATGCAACACCACCGTGGTAAAGTTTGCGAAATATCATAGAAGATACTTAACAATCAAAAGGTTCCTTTAATCACAGATCATTGTCATTCAAATCCTGGCTAAATTAGCAAAACAATTTTGATTTTTTCTTAAGAACCAAACTGGCGGTTTTCCGTTGGGTAATTATAATGATACTGGGATCGCATTATTTCAATCGGGCAAGATATCAGACCTCTATGATGATCGTGTCGTATTGATTGATCAGTCACGCTGCTATATAGGTCTGCATACTTTCAACATCTTATCAGTCTAAAGGACAAGTGCTGCAGAAAATTGTCACCGAGATTTTACTGATAAACACTCAGTATTCCATGGCCTTTTGATTTGCAAGTTCTGTCTCCGGAAGTAAATTCTTGACTAATTTAGTAACACTTACCAAGAGCACTCGTGAGTCCATAATCTAATTATCTGTTAATAATGAAAGATAACGGAGAAGTCTGTAGGCTTACAGACATATCTACAGGCAAAAACAATTTTTTATACATAAAATAGAATTAACCCACAAAAACAATACTGGGTGAATTTGTTTTAATAAAGAAAGTGGTTGCAAAGAGTACAGGTTTCCAAAGAGGACTTGATGTTCGTTAATATCGGCCTATGTTTTCTGTCTAACAAAAGCTATGTCATCTGGAATTTTTCTTGATCGTTTCATGAGAGTGTTGTAGTCGTGACTACCAACTAATATCAAGCAAATCGTTACTCATTAATTTTCTAGGACGTTTCCAACAGCTTCTAGAATGTTGAAATTATTTAGTACCTCAAAAGAAAGTCCTGGAGAGATGCTCTATGGTACTGAAGGCAAGATCATGACACAGTCATCGATATAAGCAATCCTATTTGGTTTACATTGTGCCTGAAATCATACGACTAAAGTGATATTGTACGATACCATTTTCAGGCGAATCCTGACTGACTGTTAATAGAGGTGGGGCAATTGTTAGGATGATTTTATGTTCAGTATTATTTCGTGTTGATCCGACGCGATTGTAAAAATTGATGACATTTATTTGACGAAAGGCGAGCACAGGTTTGGTGCATGTTTGGCGCTTGCGCTTAGCATCCAACTCACTTTAAATTTTAGGATCCATGAGACTGAAACTCAGTTATGTCTTAGAGATCGTCTCCAAAGATTATATGAAAGTTGTAGGCTGCAAAAATTCGACTTTTAATTCATTTTGACTTGTATATATGCATGAGAGTGATCTTCCTCTCTATTAGTTGGTCTTTAGGGCTCGGAAGTCACAGCAAACCAGAGCGTTCTTTTTTTTTATACTGAACATGTGATAAGGTTGAAACTCAAGAGGTATAGCGATAATCCAGGGAGTCTTTTAGCATATTAAGGTAGGATTGAAAACGAGCTAGGGGTACACCCAGAAAAAGATCTTCTTGAACTTTGTTGAGGTAATTACAACAGATTACTAAGGGCACTTTCATAGTGGAGGTTAAAAGGTTTAAAAGTCCGCCTCACCTACCCATCACTAAATTAAGAGCAATTGTAAATTTTCTCTTGCGATACTTCCTAATCCTTGAAAAAGTTGATCAACAATGCCAAGGACAAATGGCTATTTCTAGCAACACACGAAAAACACCACAGCTAACCATAGCCGGGTTAGTGTGTGGCTCACTTTGGTATTACTTCCGGGTACCCAATATGGCGCTAAATTTCTTTTCGATTTATCAAAATGTGTAAAAAACGAAACAATTTTGTTCAAAACTAGACGAAAATATAACATTTCTCTTTCTATACATAATCTTAAGACATAATTTTTTAGTTCACGCTGACAGAACGCGGAATTTTTTTCAAGCCCCGAGGGTAATTTTTAACTCTAAATTCACAATTAATTATCATGTCAATCTACAACAGTGTAGCTTATTCATATACGTTTCTAGTAATTTCTAGTAAACATTTCTGGGTCAGTTGTGTCACGAGCAGCACAGGATGTAAGCTAGACGGCCGACGTCTAGGGATTCAAAGCTAGAAGAAAAAAATAGGTGAGTACACTTGACCAAACAAGAGTTACATAAGATTTTTTTGATATCTTGCATTTGGTGCCCAGAAGCATTTTTCAGTAGAACTTATCGTAGTCACCTGAGTGCACAGATGCTTCCAACAATGTTTCGCAACTGAGTAAGTAACTTAGAATAAAATGCTGTAGCAGTTGATTTCTTTGAAGTAAGGTACTGTGTACAATCTATAGTCAGTGTCAGGTAGTAGCAGTTCATTGGAAAATATCAAATGAAAAAGGGGGTGCTGAAGTAATTATCAGCTATTATGTGGAAGGATGCTAATTACGTCCGGTCTGATTTCTGTAAGTAGTCAGGCTTCGTAGCAAATACAACTTCTCGATACCTGATAAATATCTTCCTCGCTCTTTCTATCAAGACTTTTATTTCACACATATCTCCATTTCGACATGAATCCTAGCGGGCTGTCAAATTTGACCTCAGTTACAAGCGTGAGGCAGCCTGACAGACTCTCCCGAAGATGCTTTAAAATCAAAAATTCTTCATCTCGCTAACATTCTGAATTTGCTTTCCCAAGGAGCCTGTTTCAGTTTTACTGACCTGAGCATTATGTACATTAAGAAGGTCTGATTCCAGCTGCAATTTGATACATATTTAGTAGCAGACGTACTAATACCCACTTGCCATATAGCAGTAGTCCAATTCGTGATTTACAGATTCGACGGCAGACTAACTCGCTGTGCTTCGTGCAGGGATTTTGAAAGTTTGCACAGAACTAACCTTATCTTTGTTCAGCACGACTGGAGTGTTGTGCTGTGCTCCTGCTGGGAGTGCTTTGCGTATCTCTGCTTTCCAGACCTTTCTGCCATTGGCCAGCGCTTTCAGTGCCTCCCATGTCTCTACATAAATAACAGTTAAGTTCGCCTGTTAGTTTAGAATTTATATAGTATTGCCTCTCTTCAGAAATTTTTATGCATAGTTTTCGAAGTGGTTTGATGATTTATGATTTAATATTTTCCAAGAAAAACAACTAAAAAGAGCTCACTGCATTTTACTAATTATATGTGCTGTGAGAATCAAACAAATTGTCTCACGAATGAGGAATACGCGTATCTTATGAAGAAGATTGAATCACGAAAGATTGTAAACAAGCATTTGTGTGAGACATAATTACTTAGGAGTGACTAATTAAGCCTTCAAAATCGACCGCAAAACACTTCCTGTCTGATGTAGTCCCGCCTACCTGGTCAGTGAGTTGTAACTGTGTCAATTACTTGAAGGGGATGATGTATTCTCAGTTGCCGAGAAAAGTTTCGGCGATTTTTCAACTATAACTTAAAATTCAACTTAAAATTATAAACCTTTTCTTAGCCATCTGTTAATTTTACAGATCCCGAATGTCACCTATCGGTTAAAAAAGCGTCACTTCTCAGAGGATGACAAAACCTTTGGCAGAAATTTCAGTTAGCAGTTGAACCCGATCCAGATCTCTAATCCAGAAGAGAAATTCTGTAAATCTTCTATTGAAATGTTCAATTTGTCGCGTAGACATGAAAAGCGATGAGTTCCCCTTTTGCTGTGCCTCCAGTATAATTTTCTATTTCAAGTTATCTGCTTTGGTCCTCCACAGAACGTCTTGCGAACAAGTGACACTCTTCTTTGTACTGTCTCCCATGTTAGAAAGAGATGAGTGCCAAAGATGCACTAACCAAGAACCAAAGCAAAGAAACGCTAAAAACCACCCCAGTGTGCCGTGCACGTGCTTTAAGTGTCGGGTCGCAGCCAAGACGCAGCTCTGCGAAACCAACCTATGGATTTGACAACGGCGGAAGACGGCGTTTTAGATCACAATCAGAAACTATTTGCCCACTTGGAACTTCGAGAAGTGCTTCTTCGTCAGAGTTCTGCCATATCAGTGATGGACGAGAAGTATGGAAATTGCCAATAATACCCCAAACAGTAAAGTCGAACAATTTTGCAGATATAACACCAGATGTCTCCATAGAGCCTCAGAGGAGAAGATCGTGTGTTTTACCAGATTTGTCAAGAGGACAAGAGGAGGCAAAGTCTAGAGCAATACCTCTGAGGCAAGAACATGTTGAACAAGCAGACAACAGCTTTGATGCTTTAGAAAGCAAGTCACAGAATTTGGTGAAATGGCTCCGAGATCAACCGCAACTTTAAAGAGGTTTAGTTCATGTCTCTCATCCTGACGGGATGTTATATAGCTTACATGTACCTACCCTTCATATACAATTGTAACAGAAAAATTAATGAGTGTGCGTGCAAATTTTTAAGAGGTTTTATAGGACTATGATGAAGTTTAGTGACTTAGTTTTGATTTGATAAATTTAATTTTAACTTTGCAATTGTTAACAGTTATTTCACAAAGAAACAAAGGGAACAACTGAATTTTATATATATTAAACTTTTTCAACGTTGACTTAATTATAGATCATAATCTGTCTTAAAAGAGTCGTGATTGTACTTAAAACTGTAGTTATCAGACTTCCAAAACATGAAGGTAATTCAACAACAGTCGAGAATAAGTGAAACGGTGTCGACGACGGCGACGCCGCGTGCGACCAACCTTTCCCATGCAGGTGGGAGAGGTGTCCCACCCACCTTTGGGTCAGAGTACGTCGGACAATTTCGCAATTGTGTAGATCTGATCTGGACGCCAATGGTTCTAATAACGTGCTCAGGCTAAATACGTAACGACGGCGCCCAATTCCAAATGGAAATAAGCTGTCGTTGTTCGCTTTTCCCAGACTACGCAGAATGTTTTCAGTCATTTTTGTTTTGCAGTGGACGACATAAAGCCACTGAAGCGGTATTCCGCACCCCTGCGGATGCCACGCTCAGTATTTGGTTTGGTGGGCCAAACAATTCACGGTGCCGTTTTATACCCCAGGGTGGAAAGATGCCACTGGCTGCACAACGTAAAAACTTGGTCGTGACTTAAGTCGAATACCGTTGTCTAGCGATTCTAGAGAACTATTACATAAAGACACTGACTATTTTAGAATTTATCCACTGCATAAAAACTTTCTCAGTGTAACTGATAAACCTCATTTTTCTGGAGTATTAAACCAGCCGGCTAAAAGGCAATTTTGGTGAGGCTCAACTAAGTTTTTTTTGGCGAATAATTAGACAGTAGTAATAATTTTATCAACTCTTCAACAAATTAACAATGTCACTTGTGTAGGACTGTTATTTAAATTCATCTTATAAATAGGAAATTAGGTCGTTATTTTCATGAAGATAGAACCATTTTTATCAATGTGCGTCCAGAACGAAAGACGATTTAATGACAGCTTGATTCATGCTAACTTAACTCCACTTAAGTGTAGCAACCATATGAAAAAAACTGCTTTAATATAAGTGTTATGTATTAGGGTTCTAGAGCACTTCTCTGCAGTTCTGACAGAGCTTTGAGTACTGCTGCTTTACATACGGTATATGTCAGGCCTCGTTCACACTATGCCGGAGATATTTTAAAATGGAGTTTCATTACGGTTAGGCCTACAGTCCACATCCTTCTCAAAAACGGAGCTTTACGAAAACACGCTTTTGTGTGGGCGGAAAACATTTTGAAAACGGAGTTTTACGTAAAGGATGGCGTCACAGTAATCACGTGATTTCCCTGACCGAGTTTTCCTGAAGACACAAATCCAAAAGCGACCAGTGATTATTGCGATTTGAAATTTCCCCCTGTGTAGTGTGAAAGGAAAACATTTGATGTATTTTAGAGTGAAACCTCCGTATTTAAATTCCTTAGGCTTAGAGTAGACGGGACCTCCAGTAAAAATAGTTTCGTCAGATTGCAGACAACTGCCTTTACATGCTCAATTATGCTTGGGGATGAACAGAGACACTGTAAGAGCAAAGTAACTCTCTTCGTTCATGACATTTGTATGCCTCTATTCTCCATGATAGAAAGCCGGGGTGGGGGTAATCCCGCATATAAACTATATGAGTAGACTAGGGCATAATTTACCGTAAAAAAGCTAAATGTAGATCAGGGTTCTTTACCGGGGGTTCTATAATAGAAATTGAAACTCGAAAGTGACATGGTAAGATAAGCTTTAGTAAACGTATGTGGGCTATAAGTGTATATGGGCTTCTACAAGGCTAGTCTGGGTTAGGGTAGGGGTGTTTGGTGTCTAGTGGAATAGGGTCACAAAATCAAGCTTATCATAGTCTAGCATAGGGTCTCAGTGTCCCAGTGGTACTCCCCTACCCAATGATTAATCTAATCTCTTCCAGGCGTCAGGTTAGTTGGGGCGCAACGCGAAATTGAACGGCTGAAAAAGGCTACAGAGAACCCACCCCCCCTCCCCCTCCCGGGAGATAAAAACCTCTTCATGATTGGTCATGACTAAAAATAACCCGTTATGTTTTTGTATCCGCTTTAATTGTCCTTTCTTGACAAGCAGTTCTGCATGCCCCAACAAAAACTGGGTTTTGATGATGCGTCACAAAAGCTGCCGGCTTATATCGGCCCGTACGCGTACTTGAAACTTGAATAACAAAGATATCGGATTTCCTGAGTCATTTCAGATGTGCTTAAACGGAGGAGGTTTTGGGCGCCCAGACCTCAAGCGTCATCTGAACGAAGTTCCTGGCCCGGTCAATCAATATTTGATCCCTGCTGTTTTGGTTGAAATTTCTTCCCAGAAAATGGTTCAATATTTTGTGCCAAAATTGACAAAAAAAGCTTTATGTGGTACATCACGAGGTTTCCTTTCATCAGATGAAACAGCTACGTCAAATATTGACTTTTGTGGTTTTCCGTGTTTAACGTTTCAATCAGTGAGAAATAGCGAGAAACCTATCATATATTTAGAGACAGAGTTTATATAGGTTAAATTCTCCACATAGCATTTTTCGAGAAAACTTTAAAGTACCACTTGTTTTCAAGATTCCAAAACTTCAACAGTTTTAATATTGTATTTCCTTTCTGTAGTTTTGTCTCCGATGTTTGCAAGATTGCATGTCATGATCAAAAAGCGAACAAAATTGTCTTTTTAACACAAAGGATCAACTAATCCAAAATTTATTACGTCAAGTTGCTTTTTACGTTATAATAAAACACTTAGGTGATCTTAGATCAATACTAACCAAACCTTTCCAAACTTTCGTGACTTGCAGAAGCGCGTGGATCAACAGAACTTAATTAAAATGATTCACAATTATTCCAGTGTTAAACCACGCCGATAATATCATTTCCTAAGCTCTTTGTCACTGCTCCGAAACGAGAGTGGCGGAATGTTTTTAGTTTAGACAATCAATATATATCATTAATAAACTTTTCCGCAATGTTGCGGGATTTTTAAAGTAATGTTAGCCTTCAGCTTATCAAGACGGACAAGTTTATTTCAGTTCCTCTTAGAATTCATTGAGCCCACAGAATGGATGCCTGAAGAGGTATCTTGCGCACCATTAAATCTTCGTGTGATGCCCCAATTAAAAGCGAATAAATCATGTAAACGGTAATAACTTCTCAGTGTGTCCAGAATTTGAGTGCTCGCTGATGCTCTTGCGTCATGAAAACAATTAATAACTCTAATTAATTTAACCACACGTCGTCGTTGTAATGATGACTCGACAAACAGTCATCAAGGAAGCCGCTAGTCATGTTGGAAGTCATTCAAACATCATACGACAACTGTCTAATTTCGGTAGATTAAAATTAGTGTATGACTCCTTTAATTTCCCTTATCAAGATCATCCTGATAAACTTTTTTAAATGCAGCTACAAGGATGCGCATTATTTCCCAAAACTTCCATTTCAAGAGATAAATTTCCTAGCTGCCAACCGACCTTCCCTTGAACGTGAGGTTTTGTACGATCAAATCGGAAAAGCAATGATTCATAACTAACTGAAATAGCAACACTTGTGGTTGTCTGGAGAAATTTTCTTTTAAATTCGTTTTCATTTTTTAAATTGTTTCCAAAGAACGTAAAATTTCTAGATGAATTCCTTAACGGCTGAAACTGAATTGATTGAAACCTCAGGTATTTTAATATAATTGTTTTGGTCGTCAAACTGATAACAGATATGGAATGGGCCAGTTCTTGTTTGCTGGTCAGATACTAATTTTAAATCTCAGTGATACACCCAACTTTAGATTTTATTTCAAGGTGTAGATAGGGTAAGGAATCAACATATTCAGCTGAAGTTTTGAACATAAAAAAACAATCATTTGAAGAGTGAGCTTCTTCATGTTACATAACAGTTGAGAGTTAGGTAATATAGTTATCTTTGCTAGTTATAGCGAACCAACAGGTCTAAAACATTCGGTAACTTGACAAAAGGTATATAAAATAGTCCATTCAGTGTGAAGTAGAACTTTGCCCTCTAATCGCAGTCAAATGAGGACATAATAATTGGTAATCGTGTTAATAAACTATGTTTAGTCTGTTGGAGCAATTTTGATCTTTACATGTAGTACGAAGTTCGATCGTAACAACGTGTCAGGTGTGGCTGAAAGATTCTAAATTCTTGTAATATGAGGCCTAATGATTCTTACACGTCACTTGCCCAGTACCTATTATTGAGAAATATCTTCCAAACAGACTCTTATACATACGCGTGCGCCTAGCATTTGCGCTAGAATGATCATATACAACCCGCTTTTTTTATAGAGCTTCCAATGAATTCCTGTCCTTAATTGTTAAAATTATTCCTTTTGTGCTAACAATTTTTAAGGAATTCGACGATTCTCCTCCGTACATGACTTTAATTTTTGGTTATTTTGGTAACCAAATGCTTTCCTGTGTTCTCTGGTGTAAAACGTCCCTCCTAATTTTGTATAGTTACCTCTAAATTGAACAAAATAGTTCATTGAATTCTTTCCAAACCTGACGATAACCTTTGCCCAAAAAGCAATATTACCATTAGGTTATGTAGGCATCCATACATTAAAAACTAATTTTATATTGGTGCTTGTCTTCTATTATTTATATCTCTTTGTCCACTTAGTTTATTCTCTACCATGAACTGAAGGCCAAACATCAAGTGGTTCTTTAAGTGATGTTTTTTTTCATGACACGATCACAGGTTTTTAAAAGCGTTCAAAAATAGGTGGGAGGACTACAGTGAGCCGGCCGTACGTGAGAGGGAAGTAATGTTAGGAAGCAAAAAGTCATCGTGAATCTTCTTTGATTGAGCCTTAACGTGATAGTCATCAGGAAACGTGAGAGACGAACGGAAAGACGCTCATGAGCTCGAGCAACTTTCGGCGCCATTCCGGATAGTCTCTTTGTGTTATTATCACAATGGCTAAACTTTGCTCCAGGCAATGTCCAACCAGTGTAATCCGTGTTAAGTAGCGACGCAATATTCTACTTTTCAAGCGTAAGATGGCTTTGAAAAGATACAATAAACAAAACCTCTAAAAGCCTACTACATAAAAGGTCCCTTGTGTTTTTTAAGCCCTGTGGTTAGCTGTGTTCTGAAGTCATGTGTGGAAACTTGCGTTTTTTGTTTCGAGTGGCTATGAACATGACGCAAAAGAGACCCGGTTTTAATAGTTATTTTAGTAGGCCATTAAGGAAGGAGTAACGAGTAAAAATACGCTCTCGTTTCTACGTAGATAAACAACTGCCATACCCAAGGCTATAATTAATTAGTTATCTTTGAAATATTCCAGCGGACTTCTTTATCCGTATTCATTTAATTTACAAAGCAATTGTTTGCTCCACACAGCAGATTGTTCTTTAATTAGAAAGTTACGAATACATTAGCGCTTTTGCACACCTCCCAGAACAAAGAACGTGAAAGGACTTAGAAATCGTGCAATCCTGCGAAGAATAAGCCTTTTGTACTTTCGCAACTTGAAATTAAAACTATGATAAACATTTTGTGTGATAATGATGGTCGCAGTTTGCTCTCGATTTCCAGTGGAGTCCCTGCTAGCAGAGCCATGTTCACCTCTTTGAATAATCTCGGAGTTTATCGCAGTCGTCATGCTCTATGCAGCTCGCATTTTAACCAGCCGAACATCTTATGCCCAATCATGTAGTTTCAGGACAAATTGGCTTGGACCGAAATTTAATTAATTTATTAACCCTGTTGCTTTAGTAAAACAACAAGGTAGGTGTTAATATATCCATGACTACAGAGACATTTTAATAATCTTTATTGGGCGTTAATTGTATTATGGAGTCTTTTTAATCACCACAGTGCGGTCAAAAATGATGGCTGTTGAGTTCTCAAGAGCGAAATCTCGTCAATTGACCGCGATGTTGAAATTCCGGTGATACGCAACTTCGACAGTATGGCGTCAATTTTACCTTCGGTACTCAGGAGCTATTAACATGTAATAAGGCAAATTAAGACAACAAGACGATGACACAAATACATTTTATCAACTTCCTGGGTGGAATAGTGTTAAGAGGGGACCATGGGGGCAAAGGAACAAACAAACTTAAGTATTATATTGTTAATATCGCCTTAATCATAACGCTGTGCTCTGATTGGCTGACTGGAATGGCCTATTTATTTTGAGGCTTTTGTTTGAACAAATAAACATTGATTAAAACTATGACAGTCGGTCATTTTGATTAACTAACAAAGGACGAAGATTAGGGGCAAATATAAAATCTGCATTAATCTAACTTTTCTTTTCAAATAAAAATTACTGAAGACGAGGCCACTCCGTAGACAGAACAGAGAGTCAATTTTAGTTTACACAGTGAACGAAAGCTGAAAATGGACACTACTGGTCGGCCGAGTATGGTTTACTCAGAGAAGAAGGAAAGAGGAGACAAAAATGGATCGGACCACTCGATAGAAACTGCTTTGATTCAGGCATCGAGTAAAGGTTATACCATCGATATGATTCTCGGCAACCATGATCGAAGGCCCAAGCCGAAGAAAGAAGAGACGTTTGACCAAGACGGCAAGCTGTCAAGAAATTCAAGCGACGACGAAGGTAATTAAATAAAGCATTACCTTGTTCAGTTTCAAATTGATATTACAATCTTATGACACACTTGACTCAGTTTACTCAAGGAATTTCAATGCGCTGGTGTGCTCTTTTCTCTCGACGCTCAGCAAACATAGCGGAGAACTTTAAGATGAGGTGCTAATTTTGTGTTTAAACTTCAATTTCGTCGTCCTTGACATTTCGTCCAAGAAGAAAATGTTTACTTCACTTTCAATTCAAGCCGTGAAGGTATCATTTTCGTGCTTGAACCGCGTTGAGCTTTCGGAATATTATGTTTGCATAGCAAGTATTAAATCTGACTCACTGCCGCACTAGTTTCATTACAAATTCACGTGCGGTAGTACAGGAAGATTCTTGTAATGTGTGAACCTAGTTAACAAGCTAGCTTCTTGCTCATTTATCCACTTAATTTGGCATTTCTTAGACGATTTAAGTGTGGGCGACGAAAAAGGAAGCAAAGATGAAGACGATCTAGACGAGAGCGATGGCAAACCGAGAAAGATGCGCAGAAGTCGCACCACATTTACAACATATCAACTTCATCAACTAGAGCGCGCTTTTGAGAAAACACAGTATCCCGACGTGTTCACAAGAGAAGAACTTGCCTTGAGGCTGGACTTAAGCGAAGCAAGAGTTCAAGTAAGTATTTGGGTTTTTTTTAATTATTCATGGCTAGCTCTGTATTTTAACGGGTTTGCGAAGTTCGAAGACTGCACTAGGCGAAGGCTACTGGGAGCGTAATCTATGTTATTATCGGCAATTCACTGGGAGTCGCAGCTAGAGGCGGTACACGATTCATAACTCACTCGGTCATCTGACGTGGCCGTGATAAAATAGGCTCGTGGTTTTCTCGGCCAACTGTGCATTTATTTCTCATATAAACTTTTCCGTGGATTGTTAAACAGCTCGAGCGAGTATAAGAGAAATTAAAAAGCTGTGTTGCGATGAACGACCTTTGTGTGGTAACCTAAAGCATCGACTCGTTGCGTGGCGCCCAAACATCATTTCCGAGAATGCAACAATATTTAAACTTTGCGATTGAATAGCTGTGATACAGTCGGAAAGCTTTTGTTTTATCAATTATATTGGTGAAAACAAGCTAGTGGAATAACAGCTCCTTGCCTTTGCCATTAATTTAGAGATTTACAAAGTGGTTCAGAAAATTAAAATATTTCGACGTTTGTGCTGTTATCGCGCTTGCCAAATAACACCAAAATCCACTCTTTCAGTACAGAGGAAACTCGGAGTTTGTGAGTTGGCCCAAGAGCTACTTATAAACAGGTTATGTTAATTACAATTCTTGAAGTTGCTGATGTAAAGGGGAAAATTACCAGCTGAATAACAGGTAATGACGAAAGATGGCAAGAACGGCGACTAAAACTGCGTCGTCCCCACGAGGTCTTGAGGTTACGCCCGAACATGAAAGCGTACACGGAGAAACGAAATATCATTTGAAAGTGAAAAAACCATGAAAAGTAGCGAATGTTCGACTTGAAAGCGAAAGATAGAGTTAACGATGTAATTTGGGTCGAACCGCGGCTTTCTTAAAATGAACAAGACAACAGAGCTAAGCTTCTGTTGTGACATTTTTATGCCATGTAATTAAATTTCGGAAGGTTTTGTGAAATTTCAAACTTATTAAAATTTACATTCATTTGTCGGTTTGTAAATCAGTATAGCAAACCCTTTTTTTCTTAAACGAAAGTTAAACGCTTGCGCTTCAAAAACATGTTTGTAGAGTAATTAATATATTGAAACAAAGCGTTTTTATCGGATTGCAATGATAGTGAGTCGACCAAAGCGCCTTATTCTGACTATCACGCTGAATTCATTTCAGGCTCTGACGAAACACTTTTAACCACTGCAAATTGCATTTTAAGTGAATATGTATACAAAGCCGGCACAATTGAGGCAATTATTTTGTCGTATTAATGGGTTATATTGAACAGGCTTGAAGACAAAGTGGATAATTAAACATGACGTAGACACTAGAATTGGCAATTAGCACAGAACCTTTTGAACAGCTCAGCCTGTCTTTATTGTAGTTTGAATGGGGTGACGCTAGTTGCCATAAAAATAATCATTGCCCGAGGGGCTTAGTGGTAGGAAATTAAATGACTTAATTACGAATAACCTCTTGCTTTCTACGCTTTTTATGTCATTTTAATTAAGTCAAACGAACTAAAGTTAGAAATAACTAAACAAAAAGAAATATGAAACTAAGACGAGACCTTTACCACTGCTTTAGTCAAACATTCGTCACTCGCTTTTTGAAATTCCATAGCGCATATTTGCTTTCTACTCTATTTTGAAGTTGCATGACTGATGTACATTCTTTCTATTGAGTTTAGCGTCGAGGTTCACTGAAGTTTGCTGACACCTTTTTTGTCCAACTTCTTTGTTATTTCATTTTCCAATTTGTGCCTAGCGTTTCCTTAGTTTTGTAATTAGGTTGTGCTAAAAATGCAAAGGAAAACAGGCAAATTCGGTTTAGCAAACAGTGGGATTAACTTTAAAAAGTTGATTGGTTGTATACAAGTACAGGCACAATTGTTGCTAAAGTGATGTTGTTTCAGAAAGTAATAAAGTTTAAACATGAAAATATTCCGGGATATTTGCGGTGACTGATAAATTCGGAACTTTTTGTTACACGCGTTCGCGTTCTGTTTTCAAAGAAGTTCGTGGTAAACACGCGCTCGCCAATGCGACATAGACAAACAAAGTCGTTCACTTCGATGATCATTTTAACTACAGTCAACACCAGTGAATTTAAAATAACACGATTAGTTCAGTCAATTATGTGGCTTGAAATGTCTACTAAGGGTTATGTTTGCGTTTTTAATTTCCAAACAATCTGTGTTTCCCAACGAGTTGCTTCTGACTTTGCGTGTCTCGGTGAGTTAATTTAAATTCAGAACCTTTAGCACTTAGTCAGTTTGCCGGAAGGCAAAATTACACAGACAAAGTCCAACATCTGGGGGTTTAAATTGATAGTTTAGCAGCCTTTAGAATGCATAACATAAATAAAACACCTTTTATATCTTTCAAGCTTGGGCTTTTTTTAATGTTTCCGATAACAAAAAGTAGGTTGCCAAATCAAATCTGTTATCTTAACCGGCCACTCCTCGTTTCAACGTGAAATTAAAATGACAACTTGTATCTCGAAAGGATGTTGTTACTGAAACTCCAAATATTGATTTCAGCTTAAGCTAAAAGGCCTATGGCGAACGCTAAAGATAACCTACATAATAAGTAGCTGAAAGAATTTTAATTACACAATTTATCGGCACAAAATCAGATTTTCCCTGAATTCATTTAGCAATCAACTCGTCGCTTGTTACTCGATCGCCCACGCGAAAGTTTCCGAACACAACATTGTCCTTTCGAAAATTTACTTATTCGATTTCTCCTCTCTTACTATCATTCCTACAAATACCTCGCTTATTCCGTTTGTAACCGGATTTCAAGATGATGCAAAATATAAGTTATGAGATAAGAATCTATGGTAAAAGAGCTTCTTCGCCCATTGCCTCATATCATCTTTACATTATATATATATATAGATATCTTTGAATAATGGTGTGGCGCGATAAAATTGTTTTATTAACGAACTTGCCAATATAATTTCAATAATTCAATTGGGGATTTTTCTATCCCGAGATAAAACTGATGTACGGAAACAAGTGTTTTCAAAGAAAATTGGATCTCTTTCTTTCTTTATTTTTTAGGGGTGCAGTAATTCAGGACTGTCTTTTAATCAATATTTGTACAAGTCTTTCAACCTAAAAAGCACCGTAGATTTTTCGAGGAAATGTTTCCTTGTAGGCAATTCCATTCTTGCCTTAAGGTTCATTTTTGGGTGATTCAACGAATTTTGCATGACGCTGCATGTTTCAAACGAATCCTAGGCTTTGATTTTCATCGTAGACTGAATTGTTACTGTAGTCAAAAGTGTAAATTTTCTCTGTAGTGATTGCAATCACGAAACCATAATAAAAGCCTTTCTACCTGGGTTTCAAATCTTATCATATGCCAGATTAACATGATAGAGACAGTAAAGAAAATTTATTGATCCTGAAATAGCGCTATTTCCTGTTTATAAATTAAATGTATTTAGCTGTATTTTGTAATCAATCTTCCTACTCTTTTAGGTTTTGAGGTCATTACAATCATTGAAGTATAAATGAGACAGATTTACGCAATCATTTCTCATATTAAAACAATGTTTCTGTAATGATAAATATATTAAACAAATTAAAGGCTTTTATAAACCCTTTAATGCATCCGAAAGCCATTTCTCGCACTCTTTTATCGCCTTCAATTGATAGCAAAGCCATTAATCTTACTTGTTACATGTGAATGTGTTCTAGTCTGTGACCCAAATGCAAATAAAAGAAAGTATGGAAAACTATGGATGAAACAGTTTCGTCTTTCAGCACATATTTATTGTTTTCTCCCCAAAATTTATCAAACCATGTCTGATATAAATACAGAGATTACTGACTAAATTAATATTCAGTTTAAGGTGTTTCCCTTGGTAAGAAGAGGGAGTTTTTCAGTTGACCGCATAAATTACTAAGAACGCAGACTTTTGCAACATCATGCTCTCTGAACCTGTTCGTTAATTGCTTGTCAGTAAGCGTGTTATGTCGGTTGTTACCATACATGTGGCTTCAAACTTCAATACACGTGCCTGAAGCATGGCATTTCTAAGCACGCGGTATTTTTTCAATGTTTTTTTTTTCCATTAAGTGATATGTAGATGTCTTGAAAGGCGACAGGTACGCGAACTGTACTTAAGCTACAATGAAGAAGACGTGATTAATTCACTTGTTAGGTGATATGCAAAAAAAAAAAAACCAGCCAAACAAAGTCACTCCTGAATACAGCTGAACGACTAACTGCAGAGGAAAACCAAACAATTTAGCAGAGGGCTTTTTGGAAAAAAAAAACTTAATTTATGTGAAAGAGTGGTTCTGCGTTGGTGGCAATTATTTTACTCCCAAAAGTCAATTTGTTGATTGTTTGTGAAATATCGAGCTTCTTCTCAAAGCACATTATAGTGTTAAAATAACGTTTCTGGAACAATGCTAGAACAATGAACACAGGGCGGGTATTGTTTACGACAGCTGCAAGCTGGTAAGGCAAGCCAAGAATTAAGTTAGTCATTATCAAAAAGCAGCATAAATGTCGTTTAGGGATAGCGTTTTGGGCGCCAGTTAAGAATAATTGCAGCTAATTACCTGTGGAATTTACGCCTTTGGTGTCTGGTGGTTCAAGGATGCTTCGCCACGCTATTTACCCACAACTTCGAGTGAAAATAACCTCGGGGAATTCGTTTGTTGGCTTAAATTTTTAGCTCTCATCATAAGGGAATACAGATAGTAAATGAGTACAGCGATTGATGTACGTTTAGGGGAACAAAGATCTGTTTATAGTTAAAGAAAAGGTGTAATGAATAGACAAATATTGATCAGTAATTTAGTCGCTTAATTGGACGCCCTGCTAGCATGTCTTCCTTCTCGGAGCCTCTCTCTCTCCCTCTTTCCTGCCCCTGTACTAACTAACTCTGTGGGATTGTATTACATCTCTTGCTAAAATGAAAAAAATGCAAATCGCCTTCTAGAAGAAGAAGGTTGCTGTTTGTTTTTTTTATCAGTTTCTTGTGAATTTCAAGTTGACTAATTGTTTCAATCTATTCTAGGTGTGGTTCCAAAACAGAAGAGCGAAGTGGAGAAAGCGGGAAAAGTCCATGGGACGCGAAAGCCCTACATATCTTTATGGACCATCAAACGACTACAGAGCTCTACAAGATGTTCCTCCACACGTGCATTCAGGCGCACATCCATTTGCGTCTGGAGTAGAAAGATGGCACCCACACGTCCCAGCTTTAAGTCTTTTGTCTCCTTACGCAACCGCACCAAGTCCCTATGGTCCCCTTGGGGCCCATCTTAATGTCGCCGGCCTTTCACCAGCTGCAATGTACACGCATCATCTATACAGACAGTGCGCCAGACCGGGAATGGCGCCATTTTTGAAGAGCCCTCTGAACAACATGGAAACACAGGAATTTCGTAGAACAAGTATCGAAAATTTGAGATATAAAGCCAAACAGCACAGTTCCTCGCAGTCACTTTCGGAGGGAAGCAAGACTGTTTAGTTAATGTCATGGTTTTCATGTAATATAATTAAAAATATTTTGCCATAGTATGACGTGAAACTCTGTACATTGAAAATTAACAAAATTTAGACGAACAAAATGTTTCTCTTTATTGTAGTTAGCAATTCATGTATGTATTTAAGGGGCAGGCTTTTCACTATCATTCGGTAGATATGCATACATGTATAACGTTTAAAGGTGTGAGCAAACCGTCCAAAATTTCTCTATTTACGATAGCAAAATGCTCCAAATACTAGGTAAAAGGTACACGAAGATATTCTCCAGGCATATCAGAACACAGCTCATTTAACCTCAAGTTTACCTAAACTCAAAAACCAAATCTGGTTTGTATTGCAATATTCATCAGCCAACTTCTTAAAGTTTCCCAGAGTTGTATTGAAAATTAATACGCAGCTCTTTGAGGTAGAGTGGTTAATAACACCAATTATTTTTGCACAGCAGCACATATTAGAGCTTATTGGCCTCTAAGGTCATAATAACTTTGAGCATTCGTAAAGAACTTTAATTTACATCTCGAAAATCGAGTCAACTGTAATAAAATGCTTGTAAATAGTATTATACTCGACAAGGCGATCCTACGTAGTTTCAGGGTTGCTGTAACTTATTATAAAATTGTGTGCTTTTTTGTATCAACGAGGAATTGAAAAAATATATTTAACAGAATAAAATATTTCTTATTTATAACCACTGCCATGAATGGCAAGTGGAAAACCTCGGTAGTGACAGGCTGGGTGCCGTTTAGATGTTTGAAGCACATGCAAAAGTGTAATTTTTTCTATTTTAAGGTTTCACTAAAGTCTGGTGAATTTAGTTACTTTTCATAACATTGCTATTCTATTCAGTTCCATAAAAAAGGGTTCCTATAACAACGAAATTGCCTCAAGTCTGTGTTCGTTTAAATAGAGTGCACTTGCACTGAATTGGGCATATATGGTTAAACAGTCAAGGGGCTAAATAGTATATAGCTTATAATAAGTTAATTAGACAACGGCAAATACATTTGACTTTTTCAATGATGTTCAGCTCCTTTTACATTGTCTGTATTTCTAAGAATTCAATAGTTTAAAAGTATTTACCTATCTGCCTGCTTTCGAATAATGGGTTTGATTGTCAAAAAAGCCAAGCTGTGTTTTTTTTTCTGCAAACCGAAATTCGAAATTCTGCTGTTGGAGAGCAAGACCTTGCTCTCCAGCAACATCTTCCATAGGTATCCTCTAAATTTTCCGAAAATCAAATCTTTAATGCCAGGTGCCTCAAACTTGCCATTTTGGAATTTGGAAATACTCTCTCTATTTCTGTCATTCATTCAGTTATAACCCATAATATAAAAAAAAGCAGTAAAAATTTGGTCATGCAAAGGGCCTATTAACTGCGGAGGCCGGGATAGCTCAAACGCTGATAAGTCTTTCTTTTGAGTTCACGGACCTGAGCGAGTATCTCTTCGTGTTTAGAAACACTTAGATGATGTAGTCAAGTTAAGGGTAGGTACCAACTTATGTGTCGTCTCTAGCCAAGATGTCATGCCTCCACAGCCACTCAGAGACGAACTGTGATCAAACAAACAAACAAACACTCAAACGAATTGATCAATCAGCCAAACAAACAGAAAAACAAAAAAAGAAGCAAGCGAGCAAATACACCTCACCACAGCAGAATCAGTGAAACTGGCAAAACAAACATTATCTCAAAAAGCGGTTCGTTAAAAATAAGAACAGCATCGTCTCCCTCCGCCATTACTCTGTTTGCAGTGACTCTTGGCTTTAACTGATTAAGGCACAAACAAATTAAGTGCATTTTCAATCGAAATCTAAGCTGTAAGACGTATTTTTGAAAACCTCGAACAAACACACTTCGCACTACGAATTTCTCACATTCTGCATTCCACATTCCAACATAGTTAATCGAAATTCTTTTACTAAACAATTAAATGTTGTGCGCGCAAACTGAGCGAAAAATTCCCGCGTAAACTGGGTTTCCCTGGAGCTCCTCAACACGTGATGTCTTTCAACCAACCACAGTGAGCTTATCGCGATGTGCGTGGTTACTAAAGCGTAAAGATGGCGACTTCCACATCAAGGGGATATTCTCCGTGAGGTGAGGTATTGTTCAGTTTAATATGAACAAACCACAACTTTTACGCTTTCGGAGACAAAATTTCATTATTATAGTAAATGAAGCAGACTATAATTTCATTTTTGACCATATGATGCTCTGCTTTGGGTTTAAGCTTATAACAGACACTTCACCACGCGTATGTGTTCTTGTTATTAAGCTCAAAACAGTGACATTTATGGCAATTTATACCACCAACCCGTGAGACACAGCAGAGTTGGGATCTGGCAGGTCATTATATAAATAGTAAATATTGTTTTGCATCGTCTTAAACAAAACCAAAAAACTGATGAGACAAAAACGACTCATGATCTGCGATGTTCTCTTTCTCTTTACCTTCAAACAGATATTTGTCTTCAAAGTGGATATGCATATGGCTGTCATACGTAATTGTGTTATACCTGAAAATTATAGGGCTACCCACCGACCACAACACTAGATAAATAAATAACTGTAAGTACACATTTGCACAGATTATTTTATCTTAATTTATTTGCAGTCATCCATGTACATGTGAAAGCTTATCATTTGGCCAAGTCACAAAATATTGAAATAGCTGGCTTTGTTACTGGAGTAGATGGCTGATTTTCCATCTTTTTCTTACGGCCTAGAAGAATAACCCAGAAGAGTATCTGGTAGAGATCACAAAGCAGTCTGCAGATGGTGATTTTTTTTTGCTGATAGCAGGCTACTTTGGACAACACTGACAAAAATGCAATTCTAACAAGGCTTCTGCTAAATAAATGGGGGTATATTTAGGGCTAGGGATAACGTTTTCATCTGGTACCTATCCTGCATAGCTGACAGCAAAGCTGAACATGATGTGAGTGGTGAAGCATGGCAGCTCCGCAACCAAAAACCACTTCCTCACAAATCCCACCAGCTACACAGGCTCCTGGTATCCTTATGAGGTTTTTGGTAGTAAAAATTGTAAAACCAGGTCTTCCCTGGAGAAAACAGGTTTAATTAAATGCATATATTTAGTAAATTATAAGTAATGGGTACACATTTGGATGTTTTATATCATTTGGTCCACAGCCCTGCTGAGGATCATCAGGAATTTAAATTTTCAAATCATGGATTGTAAGGTGAGTCGTCTCTATTCTGTTGGGTTAGCATTCAAGAAGTTGATTGTAGCAGTGTTGTAGAACTTTATTTTATGAAGTGAAATTGATTTATGGTGATGGTTTAAAGGAGATCAAAATATAAGGTTTGTGTACATAACTGCAATGATCAAATATGTCTTCATGCCTTTCTCTGTAGTTCAAATATGCGATCTTTCATATATTCATTTGCACACTTAACCTTCTGCAGGTATATTATGAACTCGCATTATGACCAGCTCCCAGCTGGCTTGATAGTTCAGTCGGTAGAGCACTGCACCAGTATCACAGAGGTCATTGGTTCAAATCCTGTTGAGACTTGAATTTTTTCGAGGCTTTAATTTCACAGCTGCATAAGTTGTGTACATAACTGTGATGATCAACTATGTCTTCATTCCTTTCTCTGTAGTTTAAATATATGATCTTTCATTTATTCATGTGCACATGGTTAACTGTTGCCACAAAAAGCCGTATTATTTAAGTAGTTTTCTGAAAAATAAGGATCTAGCTTGAATTTTGGAGCACATAGACAGGCAAATGGGTGGTACTCAATCTGCTAACATTACAGAATCCCGCATAAAGATCCCACTATCCATGTAACACAAGTCTTGTCAGTAAGGTTAAGTTATAAGGTTAAGTTGTTTATTTCAAGAGTTTCATGAACATTTTTAGCAAGAGGGCAGCTGGTTTTCACACAAGGCAAAACATTTTGTACAGAAATTCTGTATAAGAAAACCTTTCCTCTAGATAGTCAAACCAAACTGGCAAAGACATCCTCATGGGCAGTCATTGCTTGGTGCCAAGCCTTAATAAAACCCCAGTTATTTTTAAGGGTGGAACATAACATTTTTGAGAGGGATGTGGCTGGGTAGTTTTTTATAGCATGAATTATTTTTTGAGGTTCAAACCATCAACCAAAGAATTTTTTAAAATTTTACTTACCTGTAGGTCTGTTGTATGGTTTTACTTTTTGTGGTAATTGGCCTACCCCCCCCCCCCCCCCCTCTGCCTCAGAAATATAAGGGCAAAGACAAATCCAAATTCCAAGATTGTTCAGACTAGTTTGCCTAGATGATTGAGTACTTTACTCAACAGAATATAATCAAGACTATTAAGCTTTAGGTGAGGTGCTTGAGAAGTCTTTGGGGTGTTGCATAAATAACACCCTATAATATCATAATAGGTATTGTTTTAGGTGAGATTTTTCATTTCAGTTCTTCATTACCTCTCAAAATCTACTAAATCTGCTAAATCTACTAAACAAAGAAAGAAAAAATTGCTTTTTTGTAATTTATGAAAAGCTGACATTAGTCACATATCAAGTTTTTTTTTCTTGTAACTTCATAAGTTGATTAAGACTTTTTTGTAGGTGCTGTAAGGGCAGATGACCTTCTTTAAAGTCAGAAAACAAAGTAAGTGCTGAAACAACCACTTATCGTTCTATATTATATGCTCTTGCTAATTGTGTGAGAACATTGAGTTTCTTGAGAGAACAGAATTTAATGTCTCATGTGCAAAAGGGTGATTTAACTGGCCTCTTATACACAAAACAAAATGAGAGGTGGAACCATTAATTAGTTTGGTTAAAACACTAAGTACAAGAGGGCAGGATGGCAGAAATTTGAGATCTAGTTAGGTGCTTGCCTTTGCATGGTGTGATCTTTCTTATTACCTGTAGGCTTGGTTAAGTTAGAGATGCTTTCTCCTCATCTATATTCAACAAAACGTGCTCTGACAATAAAGAGAGCAACTGCTAGTCTCAGAAGACTGTAGATTGGCATAGCTGGCTGTCCCAGGCTATGGTGAATCAGTGTCTGTTGTGGCTGCATAGGCCAGTGGCCGGGTAGCAGTCTCTGTTGCGGTGTGCAGTGGTAGAGGCTGCATGCCTACTTCTTCCTCTTTTTGAGAGAGATAAGCTGAAATTCTTCTTATAATGTGACAAATTTTAGTTTACAATATGGCGATGAATGAAACGCTTTCCTTTTGAGAAAATGGATATATGTTCCTGAATATGACAACCGAAGAGTGATATTTCAGGAATACTTGCTCAATGTTTAAGAGTTTGTTTGATGTCTTTTTGGAATTGTTGTAGCCCTTTATCCATATAGTCGTATTGTCCAGCCTCAAAGTCCTTGTTAAAGCGCTGCGCTGTCTCTCAGTGTTGATTCATTGTTATGCACCAATATATCAGGTGAAATTTTTAACTAAGGAAGGCAACACAAAAAGAAAAAGACGTACACATTGTATTTGGACACAGTAAAGGGAATGACTGTGAAGACTTAAGTAAGAAATGAACGAATACATGTATCCTGTCCCGGTGGGGCCGGGTTCTTTGGGTGTGGATGTGCCTTTCACTCTTACATTTAATACCGCCATTTCTAAGTTTGATGGAAAATCGTTACTCGATCTGTATTGCAAATTTGAGGTCTGAAATCCCTCCCAATGTTTGACTAAATCAGATAGAAACCTGGCTGTATAAATGAAGGTTGACGCCTTCCCCCAGAATCGCGTAGCTCGCACGCGATGGCGTGCGTGTCGTGTGATCATCATGTGATATTTATTATCATGATACAGCAGTCAACAATGATATAGCGCGGTACGAAAATATACCACTTGATGCTGCGCGTAAATGCAGGGCCATGACTAACGAACTTGCTGACTCACGACTTTTTGAATCAGAATTCTGACCCCATCACGGACTTGTGGTTAATGGTGATATTAAGTGGGGCATGCAGTGGCCAAGTCGTTGGGGTGGTATTATAGAAAGTTGCTTGACGAGTTGATCATTCGAGTTATGCGAATGACGGTTTGGCATTGCGTGTGGTTCTCACACGAGGTAGAATATCATGAGTTGGGTCTCTCTGTGTTGTGAATAGAATATCACTCGTCACGATTAAAACAGAGGAATTTTTAATTACAACTGTTAAAAGGATTCCTAACGACTTAACCATTTTATCATGTTCGCGTGCTGCTTGGTTCGAGGAACATGTATGATGTTAATACCTTTATGCGTCACTTGTTAGTTTAATTTCGATTCAAGTGCCAGCTACTCTTGAAGTACCAGTAAAACACTGAATGAGGTTTAAAATGAACTGCTACGTGACCAGTACCATTTGTAATGATTTCTGGCGTGTTTAAAGTACCAAATATTTTTAATCAGTTGGCAAACAAACAGTAGAGACGATCATGTGTTTCGATCAGGCATCTGTACTTCCTTGGTATGTATGCCCCACGCATCTTTTGAAAGGGGTCTCTAAAAATAATGATTTACAAAGTGCTGCAATTCACCTATTATTACTCAAATTAACGACACCTCCTGGATGTTCGTGCCAAGGTAATATTTATTGCCCGAGGCAAAAGTCCGTATTGAATTATTTTGACCACAAATTTGGAGTCCAATATAGCTGGAAAGACCCAGTATATTTGTGATAAGATTAGCAACAAAGGAGTTGTAGGAGCGGTTAATAGGCTAATTAACATGATGAATCGTTTTTGTTCTAGGTTTTCGAAATAACGGCCGTGAAATAACACTTCCACGACTTTTATCCCTTTGACTTCAGGAATGTTTAAAGTACTTATTAAGTTTCTCTGTTGTTGGCCGGTCTCCATTAAAGATTTTACATTTTCCGAACTTTCCAACTTCAGTTTGTTTCGCCGACGAGTCCTATATTTTGGGAACAATGTATCGTTCTTCGCGCCCCATATAGTTAAAAGATGGAGAATTGTAGTTTCTCTTGGGCGAGTACGCAGCATCGCGGCGCTCCGAAATCTTTTTACTGATAGATTTTGCTCATAGTAATAATTTTTGATAGTTGCATTCTGAGACTAGATAATTACCATTATCTTTTGCCAGTAGGTTTTCATTACGACAATTATTTGGCGATATAATAAATAAGGGTCAGTTTCCTTTACATATGTTGGAGGAAGAAAGCCCTTTCGATTATTTCGTACTGGACGTACGTCATATAACACTTTTCCTCATTACGCTACTTTTCATTGTTATTTTTGTCGACCAAAAAGTTTTATTTAGAAAGAACAGTGTAGCCTTACGTAGGTTTTCGTACGTTTGTACACGTCTCTCCATCGTAAGTCTCCTGGTTTTCGTTGAATTAACGTGCTGAACTTGTTGGCACTCCAGTGGTTATGGCCGGTCAAAATTTTGAATTTGGGCGTGACAACGATTTGCGATAGCAATATGTTGTATGCTGCGCTCTGCAGATAAAACCAAACTAGTAAATAAAAATTGTATTGGCTTCATGTCCTGTTTAGTCAGAAACACTACGCGATTAAATGGTATAATTTGTTGGATCAAGTTTCAAAACTTTTAACTTTATTCACGCCACTTTCACTATGAAGTTATTAAATTAGAGGCATCTATCCTTAAAACACATACAAGCACGTAAACTTAAAAGAATTGAAACACATGCTGTTAGCCCTTATTCGTTAAGTCCAGCAAAGAGATACTGCACACGATCTGAGTAAATGTAGAGGGCTGAGTAATTCAATCTCGCTTTAGATGAAGCACATTCCTTAAAATTTTCTGTAGGAACGGACATCTGAAAAGGGATTCGGTTCTTCCCTTGGCAGTTGCGTGTATAAAACGTCTAAGTTGGTACGAATGCTCTTAGATGAACTCATTTGATGGAGAATTGAGACTGGGCGGTACGTCTTAAATGCAAGGGAACGTTTTGTTGGTGTTGTTGTTAACTGTACCCATTTCTGGCTATTTAAAAAAAAACCCATGAAGTCCAGTGTTTATCACTGTCCAATTACTCTTTATGACAGAGAAAAATAGACTACGATTGAATATCACTAGATCTGATTCATTTTCTTTTAATCTGGTTTTACTGGTTTTATTCACATCCTTTCCTAGAACACAAGCTAGCTATCTCCGCCTCACATTCTGTTTACCATAATTTACATTGGAGTTGAAATGTGGGAGGTTACAAAATTTAATTATGGATAATAATAATTATAAAAAAACCAACCAATGAATGGTTTAAAATGTTTCATGTCGTTGTTTAAATTTCGATGGTAACATTTTTCCTAGTACTTCTTGTTTTACATGTAGATGGTCATTGGTGAATCCTGCTTCCTGAACAAGAAAGAACATTGGCCTTGAAAAAAAACACGAGATCTTTTGTTTTTCATTAATTCCTGCAAGGTGCCATTTGTTTCTTAGAGACTAATACTAATCTAGGTCAATACACCTTTTAGGTTATTTGTTCAGGAGTTAATGGGTAGAAAACGTGTCAAGTCAATTACGTAGTTTGCCAAGTAGAATGCAATTTGAAGTGAGTACGCTTAAGACTAAACACTAGAGGAAGTCATACTGACGCACGTCTATCTCGTCAAGGGAAGAAGAAATGAAAACTGATAGAAATATCTAAAATTCTAGTCATAATTATGTAGTAATGATCTTTTAATTAAAGTGTTAGCACGTTTCGTGTTATGATAATTAGCACTTTGTTCTGTTTCTCGTAATGCGTATTTACTTACGTAAACTGTAATACAACTGCTTATCGCCTTCAAATTAGCGCTCATTACACAAACATTTGTCTTGAGCTACACTAATCCAAAATAAGTGGAAATTCCAATAACGTGTAAACTATTCTCTAGAAACGGTTCGTTTTGAATAGGTTTTAGAGAATCTACACAGCTTTTTAATACATTGTACCAAATGTAAACGTATTTAGCATGTGGATAAACAGATTTAGAGGTGAGCAAGAAAAAAAAACTTCAAGTTTTGCTAACGAAAATTTTTAAATGTTCTTTTTTCGTTTTCAATTAACCTTCCTCATCATCAATTAACCTTCCTCATCATCTATTTGTAGTTTTCCTGAACGTATTTTCTACTTACTCCTTCGTGTTTGTGTTTTTCTACTTATACGTTATTTATTGTAGTTTCAGACATTTTAAAATGGTTATGTGAGGTTTCAGTCTCCATAGTAATTCCTTAACGTGCTTCACTGCAGGGTTGAAACACTCTTTTCTTTATTCTATTAATGATTTTCGACCGATTTGTTCTTGACTTAGTTATGCGTTAAGCGATGTGCTGTTCAAATTTTGCGGTCTGATGTGTGGTTTATTTATGCAATTTATCTTTTAAAGTCAAAGGGTCTTTCAAATAATTTATTATCTTTCCTATTGTATACACACTCAAAGGCAGGTTATCTTTGTTAATACATTTTACTCAACCCTTACAATTAGTTTTGTTGTACACTTCGCAGTTTGTGAGAACACATGTATCGAAGTCTATGTATCGTACTTCCCCTTGCGTTAAGTAAAACAACTTCTGTCGGCAAAACGTTTTATTGACTATGACGGGGAGAGACTTTGAGAGTATCTCAAAAATTTTAGACGCGAATTGTAATGGCCAATCTCCAATGATTTTCTTTGTTGCATTCCATACCGCATATGATGAAATCGTTTCACTTTAGAAGAGAATTGCGCCCTTTGTCAGGGTCAACGTTCTCTTCACACATTTTGGATCTTTCGGCCGCTTAGAGAAATTCAGTGCTTCCTCATCAAGTGGACACTTATCTTGAGATAGTTTTCTTTCCTTCTCACGATCAGAAAACTGAATTAAGTCTGTCTTCAAGACGAGGGGTGTACCAAACGGGTTTTCGTGCGGGTTGCGAGTATGGGTTCTTCTCCGTAGTGGATACTTTAAGATCACCAGTGTTTCCCCCCAACACTGACAAAACTTTTGGCGAACGCTTGAACTTCGACAGAACTCTTGATCCGCAGTCGAAACATTAGAAAACTGTGCCTTTGTTAATTTCTGTCCGATGAGTAGACGTTTATTAGATCAGACTATTATTAGCTAACTTTATAGACACCACTTCCTTTTGCGGACTAGACACAGTGTGTCGAAAGTCCGATTGTAAACACACATTCCTTCACGACGCATGTGGCTCTTTGATATTGTTCTTTGGCTATCTTCCTGTCGTGGTTTGCCTTTTATGGGCCTGGTTCACTTCTATTTTTAAAGGGTATGATAAACTGCACGATTTGGGTTATTTAACGTCGCGTTGCACTGGAAAGACGTTGGTCATTTTCCTAGCAAAATTAAATAGCGATTTGTTTCACACAAGGTTAATCTTTCAGTAGCTTATCAATGGAGAGTTCCAATCAAAGCTAGTCTGGTCTCTTGGAGACTGAGAGATTAGGAATAACAATGGAAAATTCAGTTTAAAGTTAAAAAACGATGAAGAAAACAACGTTCTCAGTTCACATTTGAACTTGTTTTATTATAGTTTTAAACCTCAAAATAAACAGAAGCTTCCTTTTATCGAGCTAATGACAAACACGATAGTTATATACATGGACTTAATTTGTATAATTTACAACAATGTCGAAAACGGAAAAGAGAATTTAAATACCCTGTTAAATATTACAATATAATTGTATGTCTGCTTAAGTAGTTTCAAGAAATAAAGCATATCGAACGTCGAAGAAGTTTTTTGCCCACTCGGGCTTTTGTTATTCATTTATATGGAATAATTAGGCTTTAAAGTTTGCCTTAATTCTGGTCAATGTGTTTCAAGCAAAGCGTATTTGGTTTACTACAAAGTACAAATGATTTCTTCTATATAATAGATATTCAATCTTGTGCCAAAATTTTGTAGAGAATTCTAGCTAAGCATAATTTGACAATGGGTTGTCTTGCTTATTTGTATGTGGCGACAACGTATTGTTTTGTAAATAGACTTCAAATTGAATTATACAACTTAACAATTTATAACTTTTCTGTGGAATGGAACGATTTAAGGTTAAGTATTGAGGTTTTTTCATTGAATTTCTCGTCAAAATTTTTCAGTTGTGTGTACACATTCATTAAGTCTGGGATTCAAGAATCAAGCGAGGAAATAGTGAAACACAACTTTGTCAGAAATTTCATTAAATAAACAATAATTCTGTCTCCAATATTTCTTATTCTCTTCAGTTCTTCATTGTGAAGCAGTCGGGATTTCTGACCACTCTTTCAAACTGTGGTTTTCCATGTGCTCCTTTGCCTTCATTCTCAATGAAGCAATACTTGTCGTCCTCTCGTCTCTGGGTCCAGGGTGTCCTCCAGCTGCCACACAACCTACACCAGGTGGTAGATACGAGGAGAACGGTAGATAACTTGCTGGGTTGTATGATCCTGGGTAGCATCCCATACTGGTAGATGTGGGAAGAGTGACCGGCGGATATAGAGCTCCGCCAAATGCTGGAGAAAACGCCATGGAGCCCTTCCATGGATCGGGGAATGGTAAACTGTTGAAGCTTGTGCGGCTTATTGTTGGTGAAGGAAGGTTTTCAAGGGAAGCCATTTCCATCTTCTCTTGTCGTCTCCACTTAGCTCGACGGTTTTGAAACCACACCTTAAAAAAGAGTAAATCCTAAATGAATTTGCGAAAATCTTTGTTTTAACTTATACTCAGTTTGAAATTTGTTAAGTACGGCTAACCATGAATAAATCAACATACGTTGAGATTAGCTAACTTGGGCGTGAGGTCAACCTTAACTTTCTGATAGAATTACAATGTGTGCCCCAATCTTAAGTACAAAACTCTAATCTATGTTTAGGTGAACACCAACAGACCCGCTAGAAAGGACTTAATTTCTGTCAAACCTCTCCTTTGAGATAGGCAGCGAAGCAGAATTCACCTGCTGTCAATTAAGACGAGTGATCAGCCTACAAATGTTAAGCTCTTTCCTGCTTTACCTTTCCAATTAAAAAGTATATTTTCTGTGTAGAATCTGTGTAGAATGTTGTTTTTTGTGGCAGAACATGATTTTTTTTTCAGTGTGTGAAACTTTTGACATTATAGCTTATACTAGGAAGAGTATGGACCTCGCAGAACTTTGCCGCCATTCCGTGTCAATGTACTCGCAAGCAAAAATTACAGTGAAAACTAGTTTTGAAAATATTGAACGTATGCATCGAAGCTTGATAACTAACACAATGCTACCAGGCTAAATTAAAGAGATTTAAAGACAATAATTGCCGCACAGGAAAACTTTTTTCTGCTGCTGGTTTGTTGAAATTTTGAATATAGGAAGGGAAGTTTGGTTTATCGACAATTCCTTTTCTAGAAAAAGGGAATAAGAATCTTTCATCAACGGAAGAAAATATTGTACTTTCTCTCCAAATATATTGGTATTATTTCTTGATGCAATTTACCTGATAAAAAAAAAAAAACAAAACAAAACACAGCTGATGTCTGATTTGAATCGAGAAGTGCAGATAGTGATAATTATTTACCGGTTATTCACATATAAAGCATAAAATATTTATAATGAGAGATAATAGCGACAGGGTAAGGCGACAATTTCTGGAATCCTTTGAAGCGCTACTGAGACAAGTTTCTAACGAAATTAAAACTGTTTCTCACTCTTTCCGTGTAGTTTTCTGGAACATTTTAATACAAATAAACCTTTAAGTGCTTTTAAACTTTGTTTTTCTACATCCGAGTTGCCTCTTGGTTTGTTTTTTTGTTATTCCTTTCCAATTAGTGTAAGATAAACTTTTAATTGGAAATTTGCAGGAAATTAAAACAGGCTTGACGAGCGATAAGCGCGCGCTAAAAGGGAAGGAGCACACTCATGTAAAATCAAATTACTTGAATTAAAATGAACTCAGTTGGTCTGTTGATGCTTCGATGCTGAAATCGAACCAAACTCAAACTCAGGGGATATTAATTTGAGCCAAGCAATTACACCTTATTATAGCGTATAATTGTAGCGAAAAACGGACACGAAGGGAAAAAGGGGATTTATCTTAACGTGTCTGTGTAATGGGTTTTTCAGCATTTGGAAACCATCAACTCTTAATGATGCTTAATAATTCTATCGCGCGCCACGCGTATTTTAAAGCGAGTTGTCGAAAAATATTCTCTATAAATCTGGCCCATCGAAAACTGGACAAAGCCATAGATGACAGTTTAATTAGGCTCGCATTCGGTTCCTGACGCCTTCTGTAAACTATTTTTCTTGCCACGGCCAGAGAATGTGTTTTTCACACGCTCGTTGTTGTCTTATTGGAAGCGCCTTTGTTTTCGTAACTGAACAAGCGTATTATTAAGGAATAAGTACCCGCAATAGGTTTCACTCACTAATGGCTTTTTTTTTTATCGGAGATGTATGACAAAACATGGATTGCAATGGCTGTGGCACAAAGACCAAATAAGAAATTCAAATTTCTCCAGTAAGGAATAAAGTTTGTCCAATTTTTTTCTCCTAACTTCACGTTTTTGGATATCACTAGAGTTTACTAGTGACGACTGAAATGCTTAATGGTGCCTTTAATCCAGGCTCGACAGACATGTATTACTGGTATTATAACCACCTTCCTGCCCATTACTAGTTTGTTTTCTGTTAATGTCTCTTTAATAACGAGTGGGTCTTTTCCAGATAGTTCATCATTTCTAATTGGGATTTTTGGTGCGATTTATCTACTGTTATATAACAGGTTCTAAAGCGTGGCTCAGTGCTGGACTCTTTGGGCAATAATTTCCGCGTAGTATGGTAGTTCTTAATCAACTTTCAACTAGGTAAAGAAGAAAACACAAAGCAAAACAAAACACATAAAACAATGTGTTCAAAGTTCCGCTTCCTCATGGTTCTAAATAAAGGGTCTTTTCTTTTCGATCGCCAAGGACTTGTTTGACCTCGCTTTTATATACACCGCCACATTTAAACCTGGCAGCTGAAAAGTAACCGAAAATAACCATGACAAATGGTTCGCGGACTATCCCAAACCTTTAAGTCACCGCCAACGGGAAAACCGCCTAAACATTGACCCACGCACTGTTTGTAAAGCCAAAAAGATTTATCATTGGCTTAAGAAGAAAGCTAACAAACCTAAAGCGATATTAAATTTGGAAATGAACTTCACTCAGTCAGATAATAGAGAAAGTACACAAATTTAATAAATGATATGTACCTGTACGCGGACTTCAGGCAGGTCAATCTTGAGAGCAAGTTCTTCTCGTGTGTACACGTCGGGGTAGTGAGATTTCTCGAACGCTCGTTCAAGCTCGTGTAGTTGAAATGTCGTGAAGGTTGTGCGATTCCTTCTGTGTTTCTTCTTTGAAGAACCTTCGCTGAATTCGTCTGTTGAGAATAAAACGAGTTCTTGTCTAGTTTGGTAGATAGAAGTAGATTGTTTTGACACGACCACTCCACAGTAGAACACGAAACAATCATCGCAAATTAAAATGACATAACTAAGAGACTGCCTACCTTGAAGTTCACTGTTCGAGTCTTCAAGGTCTGACTCGCGGTCGCTGTGGCTCTCTTTAGAGCTTGTGGGTGAATTACATTTGCCATCTTTTCGCTGTAAAACTGCACTGAGTAAGTGGTCATCGGCTTCACTGCCTGTCTCATGGAATGCCATATCAGTTTTTCCTGGAGCAGAATCTTTCTTCGTGGGACAACTCATTTTGGTCATCACTATCAGCAGGTTGAGACACCAACTAAACTTATCGACCCGCAATCAGTTACAAAATACTTGGGCCGCTCGTGCTAACAGCGAATTAACAAGACTAGGCGGGCGAAATAATGCAAAAGATATCTAGATAACAAAGAGCCGACCAATCACGCCTCGAAACTCAATATTTTCTATGTTCTGATATTGTATTGAAATTAGGTGGTTGTTTGTTAGCAGTGACAGAGCGGTGATTACTTAAGAAAAGCTAATCACTAATGAACGCAGCAAGGGCAGAGTGTGGAGCACACATTAGATGAAAAGAAAGAAGTGCTTATTTTGATTGACAGTAAATAATCACGCCGCGCATTCATTCTTAACTTGATGTTTCTATGTTGAGCTTGATTTTCATCAGGAATTAAAACAACGAAGTTCACAACTGTTAAACAAATCACCTGGCGTTCTGGTTTAGAATAAGTTTTGTAGGTATTTTTATTCATGGTCTATTGCGAAATCTGCGTCGGTCGGCGAGTTGCGCCTTGAATTCTGAACAAACTTAATACTTTCTGCCTCACACGCAACGTTTTCAAGTGCGGTTTTAAAAATGATATTGGTTATCAAGCGAGACGACGAATAATTGAGTACTTGAGCTAAGCTTGCGTGTGATGTTTGCTGTTTAAGTGATTTACTTTAATCACAGGTCTATAAACACTCTACGGCAGGATATTGGACGAAATAACTATTCGGCAAACACACCATAAAGGAATATCCACGTATTCAAAGAAACCTATATGAATTACAAACTTGACCTATTCACATCATTCGATGATTTTGATGGTTGTTGTAGGGATTCAGTTTTTCTCTTGCGCGGATGTCTCAAAATTAGCTTAAATTTAACCTAATGTGTGTAATTAGTGGTTATTAATTGCACGACTTGGTAATCCCGTGATGGCAATAGAATTGAAATCGCTAAGTAAAGTTAACGGTTTCGAGGGAACACGGTCGTCATGCCAACTGCGCATGCTTACAAAAAGCGTGACACGTGTGGAAATTAAAGCAAGTTCTGAAAAATGGAGTACAATTTTTACTTAGCAGAAAACGTAACCTTGGAGAATCCGCTCCCGAAGTGCGTCCCATTAATCAGTAATTTGACAATTGTACAGAGAACCTTTCGGCTTTCGGTGAATTAAGTTCCGACGGGATAGTTGCTCTATTGATGAGCTCTTTTTGAAATTACTTTAAAATCTTCAAGTCTCATGGAGAGACATGAAATAATTACATCTGAAAAGCGACTTTTTCAAACAGTTTTCGCGGCCAGCGTCTTTTTTTGTTCATTACATTTGTTTTAAAGTTGAACGCGCTTTCGTTATAACAAACGCGAAAATGCAATTTCAATTTTTATTAAATTGGAAAATCTAACTATTGTGTGGACCTTTGTGCGCCGTGCCTTTTTCATTAACAGATATTTTAAAGAATAAGGGAGTATCTATAGTAGCGGCCTCAAAGCTGAAGGAAATTAAAATCAAATTTAATTAAGATTCACGGCAAAGAGTTCATTCAGTTGACAGTTCAGCGATACATAGTGCCGGTGAATATTCCGTTGAACATGCCGCTATCTTTATTAAAAAATACCAATAAAAAAACGTGGTCTTAAATCTTCATCTTCTTTCAAATAATTCTATCATTAGGGTTATGTTTTGATTGAAGGTTTGAACTTTGGGCTCGAGGATTTTGTTTGGGTGAACAGATTGTAAAAATAAACAAGCTTTTTGAATCACAATCAGTGTGGAGCCCGGTTTGTAAAGATGCTTTGAAAAATCGGATATTGTCTGGTCTTGTGACATGCTCACGTCTAGTTAGATTGGCTTTAAAGCCAACCCGCTGACGCAGACACGGAGGCCTTATAATGAAAATTGCGATATTTCGTCAAAGAGAAACTTCCAGATTCTAAAGAGCGTATGCATAATCACAATGGTTTTATCCAATAAGTCCTTTGTCGTCGAACACCCCTATGCAAAATTCGCGGTCTGGGTAGACATAAGGAAATATGGGCGTTTGTTGTCCTCGTGAACTGCTCTAATATGCGTTATTAACCAGGTCAAGTTATTTCCCCCTGAAGGAAAATCGTCTGGAGCGGCACTTTAAGACCTGGACTGAAGTTTAAGTTGCAAGAATTATTCCCGCAAAGCTCAGAGTTTGTTCAGTGTCGTTCAGCAAGCTTGACATAATGTGGAAAAATCTCTTGGGATTGACATTAAGCCATTAGACAAAGCCAGTAACCATCAGGTCATAAAGCTTTATTTAAAATTGGACTTCGTTTAGTAATTACACGCTGGAGTGACCATTCCTATTGCTAAGCTTTCAGTCTTTGGCGAACCGCTAGGTCGTCAATCAAAGCATAGCCCGAGGCGATAGCGCCCCAAAATAACTGTTGGCTGTGATCAGATCACATGCAGGTTTACAATAAAAAGAATATAAATACTATCTTAAATAGCAATTAAATAATCCATTGTGATGCGCCAGTCCTAATGACTCTGGCTACTTTATTATTTTTTTTATTATTCTGGTTACGTAGTGGCAGGAAAATGTTCCTTTTGTCGTCGTCTCCATGCGTTTAAAAATGTGTGCGATTAGTTGTAACTGTTTATTGAAAACGTTGAACGTAATGTTCTCCTACAAGAAGGCTTCGATTTCGATTGAATTTGTGAGCAACTGAATTAAAGTTTTAAGGACTTGTGAAATTAAATCTTGCCAACAATTCTGCCCAACAAGTAAAAGGAATTACCAGCCGTTCTTTAGGTGACTTCAGTTTTATAATCATGAAAGTCTTCATGGTTTAAATAATCGAAACAACGGCGTCTTTCTATGGTGTTTTCTCGGCGGGCACAATTCTGGTGAAGATTAATAATTTACTATTTTCATGAACTATAAAAGCATTTTAACTCCATCAGGACATTTGACAACGTATCGATCAATCGAAGCTGTTTCCATATTTGAAGGAGAGTATTTCTCTTAATCGCTGATTAAGTAGATAAGAAAATAGATAAAATAATGTATGAAAGACCTGTGTGATTGTTTTTGTGTCGCTTTGATTCTGAAACTTAGCTGTTCTCAAGGTTATTTCGGTTGGTCAGAATGTGACATCCAAGTGGAATCTTAGAATCTCGCTTTTGAATAACACATTGATTCATACGTTAGCTCTTGACACCTGATTCATCTTGTCAGTGTGCTGAGTTCAGCTGAAGAAACTTGCATTAAGCAAATATATCAATGCCTCGTCTTTTAGCAATCCATTATTTAGGTGTGAATTTTTTTTGCTGCTGCTGGAGTGAAGAGCTTCATTGGCTTACACATATGGAGATTTGTTCAATAAATTGCTTTTACCTGAAAATTCGTCTGGATCTTAGTTGTATGCTAGCTACCTCTCACATTAATTAGCACCCAATTTGCACAATCTTAAGTGTGAAACAACTGGCTACAAATGGTGTGATATTTTCTGGAATAATTGTCATGTACAAGGTCGAGAGAGAAATGAAATATCTATGAGTCTTAATTTAAGAATAAAAATTCGACGTAAGCATCACTGATATCTTTTTCAAAAATAATATTTTATACTGCTGCTGGGAGTTTTACTGAATTTTGCTTTCTATAATGCGAAGAAACATAACATGTCATGGCAATTTTGTTCTTCCTTAAATAGAAAAGGAATCTTCAACTTAAGTATGTTAGCACTGTTGAATCCATATCATTGATGTAAAGTCTCTTCTAATCTCCAACCTTTTCAACATTTTCTGCTCGTTTTAAGTATCTACTTTGTCTAGCATGACGTGATTTACAAACTAGCATTAAGTATTTACGCTCATTTTCACTGCGAATGACTTTTTATGATTGACATGCGTCAAAGCTAGCTTCTGCGACTTCAGCTTGATTTGAAACTTCACTTGAATCTTTTGGGTTTGTTAGAGCCCGCAGATAATACAGTAACAAATCTTGTAGGGTCTTAAAATGGAATTTAGTTGTTGTATTTTGACCTTTTTGCGTTTTGCAGTCAAAGATCGTATTTTTTAGAGTAGCTGCAATATTGTTGACCAATATTCTTGCTTTGCCTGAATTCTTACACAACCGTAACTGACACATAGAAAAGGAGTAAATATGAATTACGATGTCCGATGTTTTAAATACTAGTATATTGTACCGAATGAACAAGTTTTGACAAGTTTTACATATAAAGATCTATATGACGGTTTGATAAAGTATCCTACATATCTATGCTGGAGCATTTTGCAATATTCGAGTCATTAGTTCAAAAGTATTAACAAGAAATTTACAAGGAGGCTCTGAATTTTAATTCAGGTCGATTCCCGAGCGAACGATTCTCAGTGAAGAAAGGTCTAGATTCTGTGAAACAAAATAGGCCTATTTCAGAGGGGAATGAACAAGGTGAACCTGTGATAGCTTCAACTGAAAGTAAACAGTGCCCTGATTCATCATATTTAAAATTTTCGTTTTTGTAAGTATATATTGATCTAGAAATGGCATGAAATGTCGAATGTTCTTCCTTGCCCCTTGTTACGCCTCCACTTAGTAGCTTTAACTGTCTCAATATTGCAGCAATGATACTGAATCCTTACTTATCTATATGTAAATGCTGCCTTATGTTCGAGGGCTTTTCGTCTTAACGAGGCTATACTGGACCCACGCCACAACTCCCCACCATTGGGAATACTGCACTGGATGTCTTGTAGAGATGGCGAAGACGAAATAGGCATTTCCCTGGTGCCAACAAATGGCTGTTGAAAGGTTTGCTGGGGTGGAGGGTTAGTTTGTTGTTGGATGGACATGCCGAGATGTGACCTAGGCATGGAAGCCTGGTGTGAGTAGGATTGTGGAAGAACCTCGTGTCCAGTCTGCGCGAATGGGTGGTGTGGGGGCGAGAGTGGTAGAGAGGGAGTAGTGACTGGAGCCATCGTTGGCATCGCTGTTCCCATTGTGGTGGGCCAACGGTGATCGTTATGGAAAGTACACAGGGAGTCTCCTATGGGGCTTGGGTTGTATGCCTGGGCCATGTGAGACGGAAGGATTGGTGCGGGAGGACGGAGAATAGCAGCCGTCTTCTTGCGCTTCTTCCATTTTGCGCGACGATTTTGGAACCATACCTGTTAACGAAAAACACATTTAAGGTCTTAGCTCAGTTATAAACAGTCCAATACACGTAGGTCCGTTTCAAACTTCAGGTTTCCTGTGTATAAGAAATGCCGCATACCGAAATTGTTAAACACCTAAGAATGAGAAAATCGAAAAATTAAGAACTGAAGCTGTGCTGCTTCTTTTCCTATGCCTAGTAATGATAACGGTGTAATATAATTTATTAAAACATATTACATATGAATCTAATAGCTCAGGTGGTTAAGGTATTTACTGCGGTCTCGCACAACACAGGTTATGGCTCTCTGAATCAATTGCTTTAGTAGATTCCTTAACAAATCTCCTTTACACTTGCCCGAAAAACATTCATTAGGCCTATAACAAACAATATAAGCTCACAGCCTAAGCTCGTGTATCAGGTTTTCAAATGTTGTATATCAGCACTAGGCTGTTTGTCTTCCAGTTGTTGTCCACTCAGACGCGTATATTTTGAACTTGTAGCGAGGTATTTATAAATCTATCCTTTTATGACTCTTGTATCACTGGTATCTATCACTCAATCTATTCTTTCGATCAAGTGCTTCTTGCTTTTCAATTCCCTAAATATTTCTTGGCAGACTCTTTCTGTGAGAGCCGTTCGGCCTTTTTACTAATCATCATGCGAATTTAGATAGAGTTTTAATGTTATTTTTTTTCTCTGAAAAGTAGTCTTTTTCTCTTTTGCTTTGAGCTAGACTATAACTTGCAAATTAAGTCGAACGAAGACCGTCAAAACTGTTCTTAGCTTAGAACAATTAATATTTGCTTCTTTTTGTACGTTAAAATCCTAAATGCGTGTTTCAGTTGATGGTGACCCAAGTAAAAGCATAAAAGGCATGGATGATATGATCTCCATTTGAAATACTGACTGGTATATTCAGATTGGTTGATAAATGAGTACATTAGGGAAACATGCTTCAGTTTAAATTAAACTACCGGAATGGTCGATAAGGCAACGTTAGCTAGATAAAAAATATCTTAGCAACGTTGATATCGAAATAAAGTTAAGGTATAAAAAGCGGATTGGAGCTTTTCCCTTTTGCAATAACAGCAGTCTTAAGTGTAATTGTTTTGCCGTGCGAAATTGTTTTGAAAAAGTGTAAAATTTAATAAAAACAAGGACTCAAAACCACGCCTTTTGAAACGAGCCAATCTGTTTGGAAATTAAGATTGTTAATTGCCTTTTGAATACCCAGGATATGGAGCAATTGTTGTTGATAGTTAACCTCTGGTAGCGAAATCAAATTGGTGTTTTCCTTTTCCGAGAAAGTTCTGCCTAGGAGAGGAAACCAGGGCTGCCAAAATTTGTGCCTACAAAGCTGTTTAAACATGAGAGTGAAGTTTTTAATTAATCTTCTTCGCGGCATTGTCGGAAAATGATTATATCGATTTGCACACAATTATTCCGTATTTTGCGAGAAGTCACTTGAAATTTAACAAGCTCGAGAATTACGGCAAACTAAACATTGTTTAGCTTTTTGATGTTCAAACAGCGTCGAAACAAATATTGCAGTCTTACAACTACGAACAAAATCTCAGACGTAACGTCTTCTTATGAAATGGTGTTTCTATCCTGTGTTGAATATCGCTTAAACAGAGGAATAGTTTTGCTTTTATTTCGCCGACAAATCGTGGTTGTTTAGTTTCGTGTGCAAACAAGAAAAATGCTAATTTTGATAAAGTTTGTATTGGCCCTAACCAGCAAAAATAAGAAAGCAAAATACTTGAATTAGAAGGAAAAATTGCTTACCTTGATAACAAAAACTCATGTCTGAGGAATTCGAAAAAGCACGTTAAATGTTAACATTTTCTATCAATAAAACAAGGCTCCAATTTGACGATAAAGAAAATTAATGTCAGCGCAAGTTAACAACTAAAGTGATACTTGTGTTTGAACAGAGCAAAGAAACACATCTTGAACAAAACTCAGACCCTTTCTTCAGTTATAATAAATAACTCCTGAGTATCGCTATAAAAAGCTAATTTAGCTCCAAAGCAAGGAAAGAAATGAAGAACTAAAGACGGCAGATGCACGTTTACGCCCACGAAAAACACTTCGTAAGTTCTCACATATTTCTCAGACTCGCAGCTGCTGTTTGAATAGGGGAAATCAAAGATTTCTCAGAAAACTTTGTCCCTGAACGAACGTAGCAAAATTTCGCTGTGATCTTGACAAAGATTAATGCTGTGAAAAGTGACCTTACGCTGGTACCCGTTCCTCTGTAACAAAGTGTCACCGGGCGCCACTCTGCACACGCAACCCAAAGCATATGCTTCACACGCTGAATTTCCCTTAGGTATTTTTTAAATAAAGCTTTTCCCCTCGTATACTGTTGCTCTAATTTGGTCAGAATGTAAAGCCAACAGAGGGAAAACGAGCAATATTCTTATATCCTTATGAATTGTAAGGTAATTTTTCAAGCGTTTACAGAAATAAGTTTCATATCTTTCGAGCTCGAAGTATGGTTCTGCTGGCCTCTTTGTGGATCAAAAGTAACACACGCTTTTACTTAAGTTAAACGCAATATACCACTGAAAAGGTTATCTTCCTTCGCTTGTGTCTTGGACGCTGTTGTTCTTTGTGGGGTTCAGGTGAATAACTTTCTAAATATATCATACAATCGTTTTGAGTAAATAGTTGTTTTGATTTTTTGATTTTTTTTTTGCTGTTTTCTATTGCATCTTTGTATTTCTAGATGCTACACTTTTACCACCTTATTTCATATCTCGTCCATTTGTTATTAGTTTAAGCATTTCGTTTACCTCAGATTTGCCATAATGAAAGTTGTATTTTGCCGACAAAGGAAGCTTCTGTTTAATAACCTCTACTGAATATATAGTAACATTCTTGCTGGTGAGGCCGGCTACTTTCTCACCAGCTCCAATCTTTGATATATACCGCTCCCAGCCCTTTCAGCTACTGCAGTTAATGAAGCTAAAGCCGAATTAACAGACTAAAACAAGATGCAGTGTAGCAACCCATTTGACGAGCAGAAAACCATGTAAGTATTACATTTCCTTGACAACGGTCCAGCGGCTAAGGTCTCTTTTTATCCCCTTTGCAGTTTCGGTTTTTTTCTAGAAAAGGGAAACGCAAACAAAAGACTTGATGTTTTCATTTTACACTTTGATCAACCCGGCGTAACCTATCGATACCTCTAAAGCAAACACAGGTCCGTGCCGCCAATGTGCCGACCGCTATAGAATATTTTGTACAATGGTTCAGAAAATATCCCGGTAAATAAGTCTTGGTATGGCCTCGGCGTGCAATACCGCCGCATGTCTGACTTGTCGCAATACATCAAATCCCTATAGCACGACTGCAGCGCGCAAACCAGCGATATACTTTTTGTGAGCAAACTTTTGTGTCAACATAAGTTTAACTTAAACTAAGTACAGGCGTCAGAATTAAATGAAATGTGATATTTAAGTTACATTTAGTGCTCCTGGTCGCAATTCCTTGCAATTTTCGATTAATTTAAGTTGTACATGAACGTTTGGAAACTTGACTAAATTGTTTTGGTTTTTCTTTCGCGGGGTCGGGTTGGTCCATGTTTATCTCCCTCTCATAGCAAGAAGCATCACTTTGACACGCCTAAAAATTTGCCGCCCGTGGCGCTGGCTAATGTTTTCAATTTGCTACGATTTGTTCAAAACAATCTGATAACCTTAAATGTACAAGAAGCTATTTCTTCTCAATAACATGTATACATTAAAATGCTTGGCGTTCAAACACAGACTCCATTTAATCACAGCGTAACATTTTGGTAGTTGTGAGTGAGATTGACACTATTAATGGAATTCCTTTCTAAAACCAATGGCGAAAAAAGAAGTTTGTGTCACTTAAAAGAGAACAGTTAAATTCCATGTGCAAATGTATTTGTAGTGACTCTTTGATTTATACGTCGTTGAGTGAGAGACGAAAATAGCATAATTGTGGTCAAAAGCTTGGTTCTTTTGTGATCCTAATCATTTAGTTTCTCGGAACAATCACGTACGACAATGAGAATAACTAAACTCGATACGAACTCTACTTTTGTCGTAATTATCTTTAATTTTATTACTCGCTGCAGTAACTGCCAGCAATATAAACGGAAGTGAAGTCTTCTGCATGATGTTCTTGTCAAAGCCTACCAGAGACGAAACGCGAAGATTGTTTGATTGTATTTTAATGTTGCCAAGTTATTAAAAGGAGATATTTTCTGCTGTAGAATGTGGAGCAGAATAGCGTATTGTGAACCATGCCAAATATTTCTTCTAAGTAAACAGGGTCTGATGCCGAGCCCGGTTTAATTCTAAGGCGGTTTTGAGGTAATCCACTTTTTAACTTCGCTTTCCTTTATAAGAACGCGGCCATGAACATGCTGAAATGAAAAACGTAATTACTGCAGAGCCAAGCCTACCCGCTTTATAGCTATTCTAATTATGTTTAAAAACACCGGTCGTTGCTTTGTCTTTCAAATCACGCTTTTTTCTAAAGCAGCTCGCGCCAGTGTAAGAGAGCGCTCCACTTCAGAAGCCATTGTCTTCCGTGAAATCTCGCTCGACGCGATCAAGAGCCACCTTAGAACTCTACAAATCGAACTTAAAAACCATCATTAGCTCCAGGGGAGAAGTTAATATCTTCCATGTGACTTTTCAAATTCACGTATTACAGCGTAGATATACTGGACAGTCTATGAAAAAGTATTTTCTTGGTTCATTGAAGATTAGCTTTATTTACAAAATCGAACCAAAGATGACTATACCGCAGATGGTGATAACGCTCTCCGGGTCTTGACTACGAAAACCACGTTGTATTTCTAGAACGAACTTTCAAAACTATAGTAAGAATTTCAGCTGTTTGCGATCAAAGCACAAAATGTATTGAAACAGGTGTTTAGAGGCGAGCTGCAGCTAATTTCCATCGTTTAATATCGAATCTTTGATAACCGAAATTTGACATGCTTGGACACTCTAATGGAGTATCTGGATCACTGAACGAGAGAGCTCCCAATTAAACTGATCTAAAGCTAAAGAAAAGAAAGTAGGTAGGCTCTCGATTCTGGTTAAAACTTAAAAGCAATTATTTTTGCCTGGTGTAAACACGCTTCGCTTGACAATTGCGACACACTGTTTCGAGATAATAGCTTCCCTTACTGCATGTCTATTATTCACTTGCACTTCTTAGTCATAATAGCTAAGATAACTTTTAAAATCACGAGAGACCTTTTCCGTTTAGGCTTCCTTCATTAGAATTTCCAATGGGTTTATTTTGGCCATTGCTATTGAATGTGTTTTTAATAATCTATTCATTGTGTACATTCAGAAATGTGCGGTCTGCCTTCTTTATAGGACTTCTGCCACGCCAACGGTTAAAATCCCCGAAAATAAGAGATTATAGAATAAATCTACGGCTTTTAAATGTATATATGTTATGACACAAAGTATTGTTATCTTCAGTAAATTTAGCCGCAAGGAACGTGCCATTTCTCGTTCGCTTAAGACCGCCGGTTAAGCGTATCTCATAACAAAAACCAAATTAATACCACAAAGGCAAGTCTTGTTGTGTTCGCGATAAAAATAATAAATCGTCCTCGCAGCAATAAAATTTGATTTCTTCCCGCAAATATTGCGCGTTTTCTGACATAATGTCCTGGGACAGTTTCTTTGAAGTGAAAGGTTTGTACAAGTCTTTCCGCAGTGTGAAAGTGATTAGGGCGAAAAGTATACAAATATATCATTATAGCCGGAAAAAATTGGTGGCGACGTAAACGATTTTATCATTTAAGAGAAATCAGATACTAAACTATAACTAGTCTGCCTATCCTGTTCGACTGACTTTCAACCAAAAGTAGCAAAGATTAAGAGCTATTTATACGAAACGAGCGTTTTTGTTTTCCATCGCAAAACAAACCGTTACATAAACTTCATTATACCAACAGATCCTTAAACTGCTATTTTTCTCCCATTGATATCGAGTTAATCATAAATACCCGGTATTTAAGGCTTGTACCTGAACTCTCGACTCAGTGAGACCAATTCGCGCTGCAAGATCTTCTCGCATGAATACATCTGGGTAGTGAGTACGAGCGAAACATCGCTCAAGCTCGTTGAGCTGAGCTGGTGTGAAGCGAGTTCGATGTCGCTTCTGTTTGACGCCTTGGCTATCACTAGCCTTTCTATCTTCATCATCGAGTGAAACAGTATCAATCTTCCTATGCTCGGTCGGGGAGCTTTTGCCGTCCACACAACCGTTCTTGGTGCTATCTGTTGAGGCAGATATAAAGTGAATTAAATTAGAACGAGCTCTCACTCAAGTCATTAGAAAATTTATTTTTTATAAAGCTGGGTTAATGTGAATGATGACCAGAAAATTTTCGACGATTTGTTACCCTAACAAGATAGCCCCTACCTGAATCCTGATCGTTTAGCTCGCCGTTGTGATTGAGTATCCCTACAATCGAGTGCTCCAAACTTGGCACTAATTCCAGCAAAGAAGTAGTTGTATGTTCCTCCCGGTGATCCATGGCTGGCCCTCTGACCGGACCGTGCGCGTCGTTCGATGGCTCCATTACTAATCTTCTGCGATTCTGCCAAACTTTCGGTCTTCTTTGTGGAGTGCTTATTACCTCGGATTTAATATCTATAGCCGCGGCCGTCCAATCAGAGCGCGCCGTGGCGCTATTTTCTAATAAAATTATGTCAGGTGTCACCACCGGATCAGAAAGCATGTAAGCAAATCACTCTATATTAATATTTAATTGTGCTAATTGAACATGAGAGCATGGCAAATTAAGCGCCCGTAATATAATTTTTTCGCCTTTCAGTGCGCAATCTTCTATCGGCTTCCAGCGCGTTTCGAACACGACGGCGCGTAATTACAAAGAGTTTTCAAGCGCGTTTCGCTCACGGGTTCGCTGCCATCGCGGCTCTTGCCACGTAGCGCTCACAGTAATTCTCTTAATTAAGGAGCATTTGTTTGTGATGAAGTATTTTGGCTTTCAAATAATTGATCAAATAGGCCGTGATTAGACGAAACTGAATCGTCATTAACGTGATTAATAAAATATTAATTGTTAATTAAATCGATAGCAGTTGCTTTCATCAGCTCCAGGCTTTCGTGAGGCACGAAAGATGAAGTTCGACATCTTGGCGTCGAATTTAATGTAATTTTTCTTTCGTTTTTGGATTAATGCTCGATAGTGAGGTCGTATAGCTCTGGGCAAGGGATTTATTGATACGATTTCCTCTTCCGTGAATATTTCCACGAAACACGCGGGAGGCAGACCCACACTTCCCCCTTAAAAAAGAATCCTGTAGCGTTACCAGGCATGTACAAAAACACGGCTCGTGCCGTGCTAAAGAAACTCCTTGATCTTTGACAAACCCCTTTGTATTCATTCACTGTGTATGACTGTTTCATCGTTTTCCTAATTACTCAAACATGTTTAGCTTACAGCTTTTGTTCTTTAAAGAAAACTAACATTTTCGTATGGTTTCTAAATAATTACCGGCCGGCATGCGATCGGTGAAGGGTTTTTATGTGGCATTTAACCCCATGCCACCTACATAGCAAGATTCATGACATGAGGAATAAACTGCTTTTTAACATTTTGCAGTCGCAAATATCGATTGGCAGCCTAATCAGCCAAAAGTATTGATTTGATTGTTACTCCAAAACAACTTTGAAAAACGTTCGCACATCATTTGCAATGAAAAGGAAGTGACTTAATCACTGACGACAACTTTGCTTGCAATAACACAAAGAGTTTAATGGCCCGGAGAAAAGCTTAAGAGATACCAATAACTTTGACTCGTGAGAGAGGAAATCCTTGTACAAACTCAGCCCAACATGAATGCGTTTCTTTATGCGTGACAAACAGAAAGTACAAAATAAGATGTTCCTTCGGACAGCTGCAGAGACGCCGTCTTGATTACCTTGAAATTAATAAAATTTTCTAAATTGCACCATTAAGATTTTTACATAGTTATTATTTCCATGGCCTCAATGAATTCTGCAAATGTCTGCTCAGAGGGTGAAATGTTGAATTTTTTACCTGCAATCGCGCGAGACTTGGCGACTTTTGATGGTTACATTACTATTCTCACTATGCTTATTGAAATCTCTGATAAACATTACATTGTTTTTCTTTGCGCAGAAATAGAAATCTCCTATACTAATTCGCCAAATGAATCTTTAGAAAACTAATTTATCTGTAAATTCGAGACGATATCCGAAAGAGATAAGATAATGTGTCTAATTTGGTTTCTCGTGAATTTAAAAAGTCTTTTTTAGACAGATATAGTTCCGAAGGTTTGCAAATATGCTGAAAGTTTCAATATAACGGCTGAACTCGCTCCATTTTCCAATTGATTCTATTTTTTCACCTGTATAGATGCGCAACCAGCAAAACCCACCAAGATAGAAAGCAAGTCATCTGAATATTAAAATACAATAATTTTTTTGTAAACGAGAGAAGAAGGCCTCGGCTTTGTATTAAAAGAAAGCGAACAAATTTTAAATACCAATCGCTGCGCACGAAAGCCAAATCAATTTGCCTTTAATTAAAAGAAGTTTCAATTAGTTCAGAGCTTGTCAGTATTTCAATATTTTTTTAGCCTAAGGTGTTATGACCGAAGCATTGACCCAAGAGAAATATTCATTTTATGTTACTTATTTGGGGTTGAGGCTTTGATTAATTATTAATTACGAAGAAATTTACTGATTAGAATGTGTTCGTACAAAGAACATAATAAAACCCGCGTGCTTCAAAGAACAGTAATGTAAAAGAGCTTTTAATGCTAAAGATATCGCCAGCGTTTTGCACAATGAAAATACGACATTTTTAATGTAATTACTTACTTTGTTAAAAAAAAACAAAATACACTCCGAAGTTTTACGTTGGGGGCTAGTGACTCTCAAAATATGCTATTTATCGTTGCAAGTTAATTGGTGCCAATCGCACTGTACAAAGATCCTAAAGTGTTGTTGGTTTATTTGCCAGCTCGTAAGCGTGTGCATGTGACATTTCGCAACTACATATGACCGCTTAAATCTGCTATTTGACTAGTTCCGATCCATTGTTCCCACCTCAAACCAGCACTTTTAATATCGCAAACACGGTGAAGTGTCTTTTGTTGACTAGAAAACAATTTGATATTTAAATAAGAAACTCTTGGTATGCGATATCGAGCGCACAGTTTCATTGGCGGTGGCCATGTCAAAAATTTCAGCTTTTTTGTCGTCTGCCTGCACTGGAAATTGTCTGGGTAAAAACACGATTTCTTTTTTCGTGCAACGTGTTGTCTTTGTGTTTGTTGTTTTCATGGCGTTAGACTTTCTGTATACTTAGCGCCCGAGTGGATTATCATTTAAATATAATTAATCTCCAAAGAAAGAAAGGCAATGCGGTCCAGTGTAAAATGATTGAAATTCCCTTCGCTATGTTTCTAGCATTCGTGACTAAACTTCTCGCTATACGCCGATTTTCCCGCCAAAACAATATTGTTATTGCAACCTCCTTCCGTCTCCACCTAGCCTTGGTATACTTACTGAATAAAGTGGCTACATTTTGACTTTTGAGCCCACGGCAAAAATCTTTGCGCCAAAGTCACAATAGATATTCATAAATAATCTCTGGGACTTTTCAGACCTCAGTTGTTCAGATAGAAAATCCCAGAGCAAACATGCTAAGCTTTACCACGAAGCTGGTTGACTCACCTGAATTGTGAATAAAGCATTTTACCCGCTTCGCACAACAGAAAACGCAGCCCAGGTTTCAAAGCATTGAGCAAGTCCTAGCGTTCAAAGCTTTCTAAGCGTCACATTTGAAACTGATAGCAATTCACTTGTCAGCGAAACTTAAATCTAATATTGTTCTTGCAGGCCTTGTTTCTCTTTTTTAATATATTAAATTTGCCATTCATACTGATTCGACTATTACAGCAGTCTATTCATTTTCAGACCCTTAAAAACCAATATGTCTGATACACATTAAGCAATTTCTTTTAAAAACTTCATGGCGTACTCTAAACTGTTTTATAGTCTTTTATGAGAACACAAAACGAAACCTATATGATTGAGTTAAATGAATTAAATTTTCGTAAAGAAGATCTCTTGTTTTCATCACAAGATGCGGCTGGCATTTCTTAGTGTACCGTCAGATCAGTTCTCAGTTCCTGTCTTGGGCAAGAATGGTTTATTTAGTGGGGCTGCTAGAAAAAGGAAAAACAAAACTTGTTTTGTTCCATAAATCACCCGCTAGCTAAAAGCATCGTTTTCTTCGTGAAATAGCCGGTCGTGAATGTAGAAAATAATCCAGAAATTAGACGAAGCACTGATTATGACAATCTTAAAATCATCGTTTGCTCCTAATGGACTCAAATTCCGTAAACTGTGCTGAACAAGATCCATTTCGCGGTTAATCATCGGATATATACATGTCTTGCTTTAATTTTTGTCTATTTTGTTCATTTTATCGTTTATGAATATATAGAACGGCTGGTAAACTGAACAGACACTATTAAGTCCAAGTGTATACAGTGTACTTAGGTGGCGAGTAGCGTTCGATGATAGTAAGGGCTGTCTTATTTCTTCAGTCAGCGGGGTAAATCTATTGCTATGTGGCTATTCCTGTGAAGAAAACAAGGTCAGTTGGAGAATGTAGCGTGGATGGAGTAAAGAGTTCTGGGTTTTACGAACTCTGTCGATAAGGTAGTCTCTTTGTCAGGTAGAATCATGGCGAAACAAGCTTTGTTACAGCTATAATTTTCTTAGTAAAGCTTAAGTTCGAAAAAGGGTAATTATTTATGAATATCTATCGTACTTGTCGCGCAACTTTTCTGATACCTAAATCCTAAGTTATTACGATGGTATGCTGATTATCGATTCTTTCAGTTCTCCTATATCTTTCTTACTGATCTAAAATGTAAAACAAAATATTAACTCTAGGATTCGTCGCAAATCAGGCCACAAATTTTACAAAGTTTAAACCGAGTAGTATCTGAAAGGCTCTTCAATGGATGGAAATCTAAACGAAATAAATGCAGAGTGTTTGATACTGAGCTAATGTCGAAATTTTTGTGTTCGCGATAAAGTATGCCTTTAGAGGTAAAAATCTTTTGGTGGCCGATCCAGCAAATCGTCCAAAAACAGCAGACTGTTGCGAGAATTTTAATGGTGAGTAGGCGAAGGGACACCATCTTGTGATGTGAGCGTAATCGTGAATATGCCAAGGAGCAGGTGCTCTACTCAAAGAAGCCAGGATTTCGAGACATCATGTCGCTAAAACACGCTGATGACTTTGAAATATCTGATTTAAAAACAAGTTTTCGGCGAACACCGAATGAGCCTGGCACAAACCCAGCCTGACCCAACACAGCGGCAAGTGGATCTCCTAACGTTTGGAGGAACATAAGTTGATCGAGCAAAACAGAATAACTCGGGAAAATTGCGTAAGCTACAAATACAATTTCGCATACTGCTGCAATTACGTCGGAAAGAAATCGGTTAGTTTCTTCTCAAAACCAAGAAACCTACCTAGTGGTCTTTGTTTTTGGTTTGTTTTAATTCTTTCTTCTTATCTATATAATCTATAGACACCACGAGTTCCTCACTATCTGACTTGTCATAAACAGTTTTTTGGCGTTCGCCGAAAATGTAAATGTACTATGATTTGAATGCGGTTTTTGCGATATTGTACCGTCTTAGGACTACAAAAATAGGCTTTTACCATCTGCTTGCGGTTTTTAAGAACGCCTATCAGTTCAGCGTCATTTTTTCCTATATCCTAGGTAAATTTTTATATTTCATACCAGCCATTCATCATTTCTGCGAGTTTTTGTCGTTAAATCTGATCCCAAATAACGGACTACGTAATTTATATTAACAAAAAAACTCCTTGGACAAATTGAAAAAAAAAGTTTAACTGGCTGCTTTTGCCTTCTAATGTTTGAGACACTTAGATGACTTTTATTGCTTTTATTTCTTCTTTCCCTGATTGTTTCATCGATAGCTTAGGGATAACTTTAAAGGAAAGTCTGAGAAGAGAGATCTTCCTTGATATATTGGATCTCTTTTTATTGTTTTTTATTACTTTTTACTTAATCAGTGTCATTTATATTGTAGGTTTTATTGTTATTGTTTAGTAGCAAAATCCCCTTTCTGTATTGTAGAGTACACGCGAGTTCTTTCATGAAACTCAACGACAGGTCGCCAATAGACACATGTATTACCAGTGCGATTGGTTTGTCTTAGTAGCTTCCTTCGCATTTATCAAATATTTCGTGAATGACGCTAAATCATTGAAAGAACTTAATCATAAAAAATTATGCGTTTTCGTTGTTTTAATGGCAATATCAAAACTCACATTACAGCACCTTTAGAGTTGAAAACTATATAACTTATCATATCTCCAAGTTCTGCTGAAATAATTTCTGGGAATCGCTTACGGTCAGCATAACTCCGCATGTACTCTTAATTCTTTCTTTTTAGATTTCATATCCATTATTTTTGCATTTAAAAATTACAATGCACAACAAGGGAAAAATGTGGACATGAAAAGGAATATCTAAATACTTTGAAATAATTCTTCCTTGCCATTAGGTCAGTATTGTAGTGGTATCTTTTCCATGTGGACTCAATTTTTCATTGTGTGTCAAAATAGATAGCTGTCAAAAGTTCATGAAAAAGTTGGACCATTTGCATTACAAGATGAAGGTTATTTCATTGCCAAGGATTCCTGAGGATAAAACCTTACATTAAAATGACTTTCTGATGGAATTCAGAAGCAGAATCGAATTTTAATCTTCGTATTCTCTTCACTTAAAATTACATCTGTTCTTAAAAAAATGGCTCGTTTTCCACCATTAAGTCTTCTTTGCAACCAAAGCCCGTAATTAACTAAAATTTAATCATTTTTACCTCGTTAGACCAGTCATGCTTGACAGTGTTGTAGATCTTATTATATCGTATTTGTGACCGAATGTTTTCGCTAGTGGTTGAAATAAAATCTTAAAATAGTCTCAGACTTCGACTCATGGTGTTTTAAGCGACTTAGCGATCGCGGCGACTTCATGCGTGAGGTATTTGTCCGCAAGTTTAAATCAGAGATTCAAAGGTGACATAGAATCCACCGAGTTTTTCTAAATACTTAGAAGATATACCCAGCGCAGAGGAGGTGGACGAACGTGTGAAAAATTTATACTTTGCAATACCACAATTGTAACACTCTATGTTACAGTTTGCTGTTTAGAATACAGCCGGCAAAAGCGTTGCTTGGAGCCAGTGCTTCAAAACATTTAAGAAAAGAAAACGCTCCATGCTTTAAAAGTAGTTTTTGGAAACTGTAGGAGATATTCTAACTCCATTTTGTAATAGGGAACGACAATTTCGGTAAATTAATAAATGGTTACAACGATAGAAGACGCACACTTGGTTGGTTTTATTTGTTGTTTGATAATTGAAAGTTTTCAGGGAACTGTACAGCACGTAAATAGACTAGAAGCTAATAATAAGAGGAATAGTGTCTGCAAATCAGCTTTGAAATGAATAATGCTTGTAACGCTCGAGAATATCTTCTTTCAAAAGCTTGGATTTTTGTCCCTCTATGGTTTCCGCATAGATAGAAATCAGTTCAGTTTTTACGTACCTTTGCATGGAATTTGCTGAAAGCAATGTTTGGAATTTAATCTTTTAACGTGAATACACTGCGAAAGGCATCGCGATTTGGAACCAGATTTATGCTACTTATTTCGTTCAAGCTGAGCGGTCGATTTTATTTTAGTTGCTAAAATTAAGAACTCTAAAAACCTGATAGCTAACTGACATGTGTGATCCGACGCTATCTACAACCGTGAATATTCTTAGCCTTAGTGGATTTTTCTATCTATATAATTTTTGACGACTTTCTGATGATATATTCATTCATTAGCACCAATGCTCTTCTATCTCTTAGTTTAGGTTTTAGAATACAGTCTGGTTGATGGCTTATATTGAATATACACAAAAACCTATATTATACTACTTTTTTATAAATGAAATAAATAACACGAACTGTTGATATTCATGCTTAATTCTAATAACACTTTGTTTCTTTCAGAAATCGCATAAAGCGCATTAAATACGGTCACGAAGTTCAAAATAACATTTTTAATTCCAGCCCTCGAAGATCAGGTCTTCGGTCAGATTTTAATTTCATGTTTTCTCAAAATACTGAGCATTTTAAAACATGCAAATTTACCTTTCGTATCGGAGATCTCACGAAACGCATTTTATCTTATCATAAGTCTCAAACGGTGAAGATAGATTGTCATAACCGTCCTTTGATGAATAGTGGGATTACTAGTGTCGCAAACCAGCGACCTCAGCGAAGAAGTGCATCCGAAAACTACTCAGTACAATATGATTTAAATCTGAAGCTTTTACTAATTCTGTTTTACGTTGTAGATAAATGCATGCCTCCCTAGTCATCTTACGCGTTCATGTTCGTGTACTAAAACCAGAAAGCTCTTGTAGATAAGGATGGTGGTTAAAACCACGCTATTGGAAGCGGGAAGACGTCATGAAACTAACGACTTGAGTGGATATCCTTTGGCTTTGCCACCTAAACTGATCGTATGTCTAGATAAAAGTAGTGAGTGCCATACGGACGAACAAATTTGTAGCATTTTCGTTTTTTTTTTTTTCAATACGTTCTCACTGAATGCAATGCATTTTTTAAACATTTTTCGAATTTGTGTCATATTTTCTTGTCCAATCGAGGCTACGTCCACTAAAAGAAAATCTCGTTCGTCAGAACGTGCAGAAATGGTGAAATAAAAAAGTTACGACAAAGGCACAGTTTCCAAGCGTATTACAAACGTTTTTCTTTAATAGAGCTTCAAATAAGCTCCATATTAGTGATAGCAGTGAGTCCACTGTCTCTGATGTCTAGCAGTACAAGCATAATTTTTTAAATGGCTTATTGGAAGTGTTGATTCTTATCTTGTCTTCAATTTGACATCCTGTAAATTTGATGAAAATAATAATTTCCAAGTTGATTTTCTTACTGTTGCCAATAGCACTGACGCTAAAAACTATGCTGAATGTAATGAATTGTGTAGGTTTTGAGGTTCAGTTTTCGGTTTCGGTTTCTAGACTGAAATTAAAGATTTTAAAGAAGAAAGTGAAATTTGATTCCAGTTTCATGCTCTAGTTTTCTCATGAAGGCAACCAACAAAACTCGTTTATGTTGCGAAGGGAATGGCTCTTTTATTTTTTCAGAAAGATAATTAAGCTGGAAATAGGTAAAATTTTTCATGTGCGGTAAGTACTTTTGTAATCAGGCATAAACACACACGTAGCTTGTGCTGACCTTAGTCTCAAAATTTGACTGGAAGCAATCCAAGTACATATATAATTAAAATTACGGGCACGCAGGCCTTCTTTCTTTTCAATAGTCGTCCCTGTCGACCTTTTCTGACAAGCTGCACAGTTTTCGTTGTTCTACCGTGTTGAAATTTTCGTTCAACGCATAATCTGCGACAGCTTGTTTTAGAAAATCTCTCCAAAGATTCATAACTCAGTGAATATCTTACAGCAAGGGTTGAAATTTCGTCAAAACTTAAAATCTTTTCTAAACTTCGCCTGCTTTATCACAGCAAAGATCGACTTTAGCCTTACATTGCGTATTACGTGAACCGTGCATAGATGTATATAGTATACTAAAAAGTTATATAAGCGACGTTCAAGATATTTCTTCCGTCGTTTTCGATCCGTCCTTTGAATAGTAGTGATCTTGCAAAAATAACTTTCGTTATAAATCTTAATAAGGAAACTGCGACTGTCTGCGGCCTTCACGTTAATCCATTGTTTTTCCTATCCGAAATAAACCGTTTTCCAGACTCAATAGACTTTGCTTGTGTGTTTACCTAAGATAAAGAGGTTACCCCATCATTGATCAAATTTGGGGTAACGTATACATGTCTTTAATCTCTCAGTTTTATGAACTGTAGTTTCCAAACGGGAGGGGTGTTTGAAGTTTAGTGAAGTTTGTGGCTTGGTCTGTCAAGGCTCAATGCCATTTTGAACTCGAGACGCCCATTTCCCTTTGCGAATGGGGCACATGAAAGGTAGTAATGAAAGAAAGTAATAAATAGTACAATTAATCGCCTAATTGCGACTTAGCACCAGGTTATTAAAAAGAAATATGAATAAAGGAATTACAATCGTAGCCGAAAATTAGTATTGTGTTATTATTGATCTCACAAACTTAACGAAAAGCCGTTTTACATTTCCATTCTTCCCGAAGTACAAAATTGGCGGCACGGATCACAGTCCGTTTCGGCGGATATTTCTAATTCGCACGGCATAATGAAGTTTTGGCGGAAAGGTTCTAATGAACTTAGCGTAATTTGTGTTTAATTCGTCCATGAGATTGAAATTTAAGCCGGCAGGAATGGTCATTAGAGAAACTAACTTCAGGAAAAAGTCATTAACACGATTTTGTCCGTTTATTCTTCTTGAATTTTCGGTTTTTCCTATAGAATTTGTGCTCTGTGCTTTAACATAACATGGTGCAGCGCTTCAGTTTGAAACTCCGAACTTTGTCAAAAAAAAAAAACTTCAATAAATACAAAAAAGATTTGTTGTTTTGAAAGTTTATGTTTTCTCACGCAATGATTCGATTTGTTTTTAGCAGATTTCTGTATTGTATTATCGCGCTGTGAAACGCACGAATCTTCCTTGATGGATTTAACGCATTGCCTGCCCAGCGGGATGCTATAAAACATACCAAATGCGCCATGGAGCGAAAACACAATAGCCACGTTGGGTAAAATAACCTATTTTTGCAGCATCCAAGGGAAAAGCCCTATGAGCACTTAACCTTTTTGTGTAACATTTCAAAGGTGCTTATTCTGAAACAGAAGAAAGGCGTGTTTCATGTGTTCTCCATTCTTCATCTGATCCTCAAATGTCCACGCCATTACAAAGAATCCAATAAAACCGTTTACAACAAGAAGTATATATTTCACCTTTCTTAAATAAGTGCGAAACCTTTGAAAAATCGTTTTAATAAAAACTGAAGAAAAAAAATCAATGATGTTTGCAAGTGTTTCCTTTAACCCTAAAGCAATATTTCGACAAACTGTCAAAAATTTCGAATGTAACGCAAAGATTTATGATTTGAAAGTTTATTGTTTCTGGTCCTTTGGCCTGGGACGTACTCTTTTAGCAGCAAAAGTCAGGTGGCTGCGTAGGAGATCATAAACGGAACTTTTTTTATAGAGTTTCTTCACAATTTGAAATTTTGCATTACTATCACTCCGATGTTGTTGGGAACGATGGAAAAACAAACATGTTTAATTTTTCTTTTTCTAGTTGCTTAGTATGGAGGCTGATTCAGAAATTGAGCTACAGCATTTTGTTCTCACAATGGCGCTTACATTCGTTTTGTCGCTTTATCTTTATCTTTATGAAGTATTCCCTGGTATGTCTGCTAAGAAGCCGTGGATTTTCTGGTTTCACGTTGTTCTTGATATTGATCACGACAAAGAGAGCTAAATATATTGGTTGGAACAAATTCGCGTCTAAGGTTACGAAGTTTTGACTCTCATCTCTTTGCGCGCACTTTCTGAGGAGAGCAAGCAGAGTGGAGGAAGCGTTCAGTTCTGTCTGCGTTCACCTTTAGCTGTGCTTGACACTGCATAAGAAACGGATTTTCTGGATATTTGCGCAACCTTTTACCAAAACATATCGAGCTTAGTCAAAACTAACTCATCGTATATTCTCCATACACAGTCAGACATTCAAATAAGGTTTATAACTTTGAGGAAGGGCTCGGTACGACCGTTTGAACGTGTTCTACATCAGGTTTCTTTGGAAGTAGATATAATAAACAAACGTTGTCCTGTGTCACAACGTCATGTTTAGGCCGAAAAGGTTGATATTATGGCCAGAAAGCAGGACTAGATGTTTTGGTTAAGACTGATGTACCAAACGAGTCTGTTACGTGACTGCTGGATTCTGCGACCCAGTACGATTAGCGGAACTTGCTTGTTTTCGAAACTAAATTGTTGAGTTTTAGAGGTATATTATGTATGTTTTCCCTTATAAATGCCAGTTTATTCAGTTCGTATTCCTGGTGATATACCACGACGCCACTTTCTCCAAACGGTAAATAATGGCTTCTTTGCTTTTGCAACTCCCTTGAAGGAGGGAGGTTTCTTGTTTTTGGATTTTTGCGACCCCAACAGACGTTTAGTGCGCAGTTTGAATTTGTTTTGCTAATTTCTTGCGTATTATTTCATACTGCGTGTGAAAACACTTCTGTTTGGAAAACTTTAGTGTTTGTAAATTATCTCTGTGTTTTGGATATAATTCGTTCTTACAATCTTTCCGTCGTCACTGATTGTCGACAAACGTTCCGCAAATTTGAAGTTCTAATTCGCAGACATGCGCTGATTCAGAGACGAGTGAATTTCCGTAGAATTAGCCGTTCAAGATAATCAGTTATTGGGGATGCAGCCAATATCGAACTATTTTGCAAAGCAAGAAAGAACTTCTAATCGAGTTATTCATACTATTTACTGCTCTATTTACCTCCGACAAAGGCAATTAACACTTGGCTAAGAGACAGGTGATGGAAGTGAGAAAACCTCCATTGACACTTCCGAAGTCTGAGTCAACGACATTGTTTGTATTGTTTACGGTGAATTTGTTGTTGAAAAGGACAATAAGGAAGCCATCGGATTAGCCCCCTGCTAGCAATAAAAAACTTTTGAATTTAGAGTTTGTATTAGCTCATTGCTGTTTAAATACCCTTTCAAGACTGCTGTTGTTTATAATTTTTCAAACTAAATTTACAGAAAAGCTGGTATATGCCTTTTTCTGTTTATTTCTCTCGCCTATTGATGTCTTTTTGTAATCGAGAATCATCAACAGTCGCCTTAATTATAGGAAAAACACAATTACGTTAATTGGCATCAAATAATTATTGTGGAGAAACAAAACAGAACGCAAACGAAAAGACAAGCTACATGTAGAACGCCACCCAGATACTGACATTTCTTGGTGATTAAGGCTGCCTCAATGTGAAACCTGCTTTAACTAATTCCCTAATGTCTTTCTCTGGTGCTGATACGATTTCGTTTTAAACATTTAAGGATTAAGTGGTTTTCTGTAGTTTGATAGGCTCAGATTGCGTTCTTTACCCCACTGCCGTTTTCAGTTTAATGTCTGTAATAGGTTATAAATTAGCGCATGGTATTAATTAGTATTCCATTGATTACATACCTCTAAATATTAGTATTCATAGATTTTTTTGCCACACTTAATAAGCATATATACATTATTTACAATATTTTATAACTTACGATGAATTTTTTTCTAACGGAAATTTTTTTGAAATTGAAATGTCTAATAGGGCGTTTTAAAAAAATCTTTACCTCCTTTGAAATTATAAGTTTCTAAAGGAAAAGAGCAAGTCTAACTAAAGCGAAAGCTCAAACATATGACTATTAATAGAAGTAATGTTGTCAATCTAAGGCCCTCGATAGAAAAGAAATAATATCAGTATTGGTGACGGTCCTGGTTATGGGCGGTTGCTGTTTTTCATACATTTGTCTTCTTTCATCAAAGATTTGAGCCATGATCAATGTGTCTATCGAGCAAGTCAATTCAGTTCGCGTTATAACGCAAGCGGGAGTTTGTAGGGCATAAGAGAAGTGCCAGAGTTCTTGTTGCTTGCAATTCTTACTTGCAAACGGTGTCCTGCGATTTGTTCAGTAGCGCTGTAAATTGCTAGTCCTGCAATCTCTGCTTGAATAGTCCTACCGTTCTTGGATCGAGCGGTCTGTGTTCGAGACATAGCCAGGGTCATTGCGTTATGTTGATGTGAAACGAGACACTTTACTCTCACGGTGTGCCTAAAGGGTATGAAGTTAGTTCTAGGGAGTGACCCTCAAGTGGCTCGCATCCCATGTAAGAGAGAGTAGAAATACTCTGAGTAAATTCATGCGATACACAGTGGTGTGAGCTCCGGCTATATGGAATAGTTACATACAACAATTGACTTTTATACCCCAGAGAGTGAATTGGAACGTCCTTCCAAGAGCGAAATATCTAGTTAATAAGGCATATATTTTGCGCTCGTCTTTCGAACGGTTTCGCCACGAGAAAAACTCCTATGAGTTTACACATGTTTCGACACAAACGTCGGTCATCGTCAAAGAAACCAACCGTTCTTCAAATCAAGCTCTTTTAATGCTGATTTTTCGTACACGTACGTTTTTTAACTTATCTTAGGGATCTTCTATAAAAACAAACAGATATACATATAAAAATATTCTCAACTTCAAGCCTGTCTACAAACTATATACTTTGAGTGACTTAGAGATAATTAAAAGAGAATATCTCGGATCCATATAGGCGTGGAGTCGTGAAACCTTAGTAACTTCATGATCAGGAGTAAAATCTACTCAAAGATAGTGACAAAATATATTCGTACGTTCACTCTTTTAAAGTCGCACTTGGTTCTACGAAGAGAAACTTGTTTTCAAGGACACTCGAACGATCTGTGGTAACTACGGGTCTGTATCATGAAACGGCGTCTTCTGTACTTAGACGTGAAATGTTTGCTTCAGTGCGCAGACGTTCTTTGGGATCGTCACGCAATAGAGGAAAATTGCGTGACGAGCCCGAATAGCGTCTACCTGGGAGGTTCTATTCATAGGAATGTCAAAACAAAATTGAATTTTATAAAATAATCAGATCAAATGGTAGAAAATGTGTTACGTTAGTGTAGCGGCGAATTTATTTCTAGGTAAAAAAAGCTTTAAATCTCAAAGGCGTAGGATAGATTTCTCAGTCGTAGAAGTACATCTACTCGTAGTGTTCGTCATACGGGCGTGGTTGAAATGGTTTATCGGCTTTATTGACATTCGCATCTTTAGAAGCCGCATCGCCTGGGTTCCCTGTGATGTATTCGCAACCATCGGAATCTGGCTTGATGACACAATCAGCAAACGTCTTTAAATGATGTTCCAGGTAACTCAGTGGCGAAGATCCCTGGGACAAGACCTGGTAGTGAAAATCCTTTTCGCTGAATTTCTTTTTACTTTCTTCGATCTTCGCCTTGGTTTCGTTACGCACTTGCCAGATCTTTAATTGACCAATCATGTACGCGGTCGCCTGACCGGGAACGCTTTGGTAACGAGTGACGTCTTTCACGGCCTTATCGGTTTTGTCCCAGGCTTTGTCAGCGAAGAGTTTCAAGGCTTCCCAACGTTTCATTCCTGAAAAGTCAAAACAATTTTTTGAGAGGTATAGTGGAACGATAACTGTAGACTCGAGTTCAACCCGAGTTTCTGTCGATCAGTTAAATCGCTATTGAGTCGTTGTTGTTGTTAACAGTTGTCCGCTAGGTAGTGATATATGAAATTGAAATTGACATCCAATATTTCACCAACTAAGACCTGATTGTTGTTGTTAGAACTCGGAAACATTTCCAACAAACCTCTGTAATGAAGGCCGGTATCCATAATCAAACGCAATGCACGCCATATTTGCCACTTCAGCATTCCAAAAAGTTGCAGTGGGTCGTTGTCATAAGTGTCTGTTTCTTCAGCGATCAGCGGATTCTCTGCATATAGTGCCCAGCCTTCTGTGAATGCGGTGTAGTATGAAGCACCGTTTAACCAACCTATAACACCACCACAGGTGTCACTAAACAGTTCTCTAAATCCCTGCACCTATAACGAGAAGACGAAAACCACGCTTAAAAGACCAGGGAACGATCTGCACAGACATAGGTGTATAGTTCTGTTAACTGTAGGTGTGGAGTAACGGTTATAAGTTATTTCTGCGCAATGAATGATATCTGCTGCAACATCTTTCCTGGAATGGAAGCTTGGCATTTTATTAAGGTGGCTCAAAACAGTTTCAAGCAGTTATATTTTTAGGGGTCATTATAAGCACTCTATATCACTTGACGCTGGTATCACAGGGTGCCAAAAAACTGCCTAATCATTGGTGAGTACGTTGGAATCAATTTTGTGACACAACAGGATACCATAGCAACAGAAAGACATGTCAACAACACCCTAAATTGCAGCTTTAGAGGCTTATTTAATAAGAGACATGGTGATTTTTTTTTGTATTATCAAATTTTACTAAATACGAGTACGCAGCTTTAAACACAAAATCCGTATATAGGGTTCGGAGCCACCTTAAAGTTTGAAAATGTAAGGTGACTCTGAACCCTGTGTACAGAATGTTTTTTAAACTTTGCCAAGTTGCGTCTTATCATGCCGGCTTATAAAAATTCGATAACATGAAAAATTCACCGTGCCATTCTTGAATTACAAGCCCCTAAAGCTTAAATTAGGTTTGCTTTAAGCAGGTCATCGAAAATGACAACAACCGTTTGGATTGTAGCATTAACTGGTAAGGAGTGGTTATGATGACCCATCAAAATCTACGCGTTGGAAAGTGCTGGAAACTGTTTTTAGCCACGTTTAAGACTGAATTTAAGAACTGATTATAGATGCAGTGACACTGTTTAACTTATTTCTCCCAAGGCAACACAAAGTCTGCCGAAAGTTTAAAGTCCTTATGGGATCATAACTCCTTTTTAAGTAGTTTTTAAGTTCATGATTGATATCTCTTTATTGTCTGCCAGTATTCTGGACTCGAAACACACAATAATTTGCATTCAAGATCGCTACTCGTGCGTGTTTACATAAGTTAAATCATTTCTAAATCTGTTACACGGAGAATTGGAACCTCACGTGTGAGACGATTAGCTCACTTCTGTTAATTCGGGTAATGCAGCTTAGAGCGGTTCTCATTTGAGTGTCGAAAAGTAATTGGTGTTTTATCAACTTAATACGCATGATTGGCTTAAAAAACTCGCGCCACTTTTTCATCCAATCGGAAGTAAACACAAAACTAATTGCGACTCACTTGCACAGGTTTCCCGTGCTTTGCGTCAGCAACAAGAAATTCGAGTTTTGATTGATTCACTGGATTTTCTGTGTGCTTTGTGATTGGCTAGAGTGATTACTTTGGGTTTGGTTTTACGACTTGTAAATGCAACGTAAATATGCAGATCCCAGATGTCGTACCTGTGTGTGGTGCCCAGGCCTTGCCTCGTGTGCACCCACTGAGATGGCATTGTACCTTGGTCCCATATCTTTTAAATAGAACGGTAACCTGTACATCGCAGGTTTGGTGCAGCCTCTGTCACTCGATCGGTAGCTCTGGGAACCAGTCCCCGGGTTGAAATTTGCGACCAGCTGGACTGGACAATTAGGAGTGCTTCGGTATTTACCAGTGAAATGAAACATGTGATTGGTCTTCGGAGCAAGATCACTTAAGACAGCTATTCCAAAAAAGAAACGGAAAAAGGTCATTTGACAAATTACCTCGCTTGCAATTAGCACAATTGCTCATACGCAAGGTCTTTCAAGGATTCAAATCCAGGATAGTGTATTTGTCATCTTGGATTTAAACAAGAGCAGAAATATTGTCGAGTTGGCATAGCTTTGACTCTGAAGGTGTTAGCAATATGGTGTTTGACATTTCATAGAAACGTCTATAATATCACTTAAACGTGCTCTTACAAGTGAACTCTTAAGTAATCAATATCACTTGAGTTAAATCATAATCTTCCGTGCTTTTAATAGGTAATTACATTCCACATTCCACGGTAAAACGTTCTGTCCAATTGCGCTTTAAACGTACCTTGATCTTGCAGGCATTTCCGGACGTTCTTCACCTCTTCAGCCAATTCACCATGGAACGTTTCAAGATTTGGAATCTATGACTGATAATTGCGGGTGCTATGCAGAGCTGGTCGAGGTACGAAATTTTTCTCGGGTTTTAAACATGTTTCAAACGACTTATTCGTAACAAATGGAAACATTTACCCCTCAAAAAATTCAACACAAAATCTACCAGGCAGAAGTTCAGTTTTAGCCTGAAAACCAGAATGAACACGGCATACAATAATGGCTTAATGCTGTTTCATACTTACTGTTAACATAATCAAACCACGTCAACATAGCTTTGTATCGCTTAGGACAGTAAATCTTCGCCTGCTCCATACTGGTGCACTTCGCAAACGCATCTTTGTTGCTTTCGTTTTCCGGGATCTTCTCGTCGTTAAAAAACATGCTCTGATCTTCTAAACGTTTCTTGAACTCATCGACTGCCTGGGTTTCGTCCTGCTTTCCTGTGATTTTCTTCGCGATTTCAACAGCTCTCGGATAAAGCTTCTTCAGCATTTCGTCTCCCAGTTTATACACTTGATCTGGCGTCATCTGATTGGTTGTGAAATAAGGCAGGATCATTTCATAGGCTTTCGTTCCATTTAAAGGCTCCCCACTCGGAAGAACTCCAGTCGCTTTAACTCCTGTATTTTTGCCGTTTTTATACACGTACTCCAGAGGTAGTGTTGCCAAGCCACTGGATATGTTACTGGGCACACAGTACTGGGAATGGTTGAACTCAAGGTAGTTCAGCAAACTGTCCAGCGGCTTACCCACGTACTCAACTAAGGCTTCGTTTATGGATTCTCGTACGGTTTGCTCATGGTCTCTCTCCCACGCCTCGGCAGCATCTTTCTGAAGCTCGGCCAGCCATTTTGGATCTAGCATTTCTTGCGTGTATGATTCGTTTAACACCCCTGTGAAAACACGAAAACGTTGCCATACCTTACTGAGTATAACTAGGTTAATAGTACTACTATTAAGAATAGAGTATGATTCGTTTAACACCCCTGCGAAAACATGAAAACGTTGCCTTACCTTACTGAGTATAACTAGGTTAATAGTACTACTATTAAGAATAGAGTATGATTCGTTTAACACCCCTGCGAAAACACGAAAACGTTGCCATACCTTACTGAGTATAACTAGGTTAATAGTACTACTATTAAGAATAGAGTATGATTCGTTCAACACCCCTGCGAAAACATGAACCCGTTGCCATACCTTACTGAGTATAACTAGGTTAATAGTACTACTATTAAGAATAGAGTATGATTCGTTTAACACCCCTGCGAAAACATGAAAACGTTGC
>Ga0126337_10000003_pt1 | contig 57883 bp, 29 predicted proteins | sample DipCmetagenome_FD_92527 | JGI IMG/M metagenome (GOLD analysis project Ga0126337, IMG submission 92527) | Coral microbial communities from La Bocana,Puerto Morelos, Mexico - Diploria C A metagenome | ecosystem: Host-associated > Invertebrates > Cnidaria > Coral | place: La Bocana,Puerto Morelos...
AGAAAGAGAGGAGCGTGGTGGTGGTGCCGGAGGCACACCTAAGTGCGTTTAAGACGAACTCGAGGTTCCCCCCCCCCCCCCCCCCCCCCCCCCCCCGCACTTCTTTTGCTAGTTAGCCCTTCGCCTTGCCCCATAGGGGAAAGAGGGTGGCGGAACGTCCCCTAGTCTCTTGTCCCCCTAAGCCCGGCCGCGGTCCATTAGGTCTTAGTCCATGAGAGAACCAAATCAGTTGTGGCTGTAACAAACAAGAAGACACAGAAACACCAAAGAAAGTTAGCTGACATTACTAAGCAATCTATTAACCAGTTCACCTGGATTCTACCCTCTTGCAGATTGGTCTTTTCAGCCAGTTGCTCTCTGAGCTCTACATCTGGGTAATGTGTTTTACTGAAGGATTTCTCCAGGACTCCCAACTGCTGGTGCGTAAAGGCTGTCCTCGTTCGTCTTGGTATGCGACGAGTTTTCTCTTGTCGAGCCTCCAATATAACGTCTAAGTAAAAAGGTAAGCGTTTGTAAATTACTGATCAGCAATAATGTGACCATAGTCATGTGACAACGGGGTTTATTTGTCACCATGTAATGCGCTTACGTAAGTCCACTAGTACTATACTCAATAGTTTTTGGACAATCGTATCGTGTGCGTCATCATCCGTTATTCAAAAAAAAACTCATCAAGATATTGGTATAAGCATAGCCCTTAGAAGCAAACTCCTTTAAATGCAAGAGGTAGGTAATATTATAAACATTCCGTGGACGAGCGTAGTCAGATAGACATTGTATTGAGATGAAGCCAAAGTTGCTCACACATTTGATAACCGTGCGTGACGTTAGTATCTGTTGATGCTATTAAATTAGATTTGGTTTTGACAAATATTTCAAAACGCGGTCCAAACTGATTCGACGATGGACTCCGGCCTACGACTCTCAACGAGAAATAAGCGATGAGATAATTCCAGAGTTCACCCGATCGATCCTTGTATCCAGGATGTAAGGGAGCAATAAGAGTGCTAACATAACATTAGGGAACATTTGTTAGATTATCTACAGGTATCTTGAATATTCCAGAACGCTTCCACGTCTTATCAGATGCGTCGGTAGTTTTAAGTTAATAAATTAACGAGACATTTCCCGGAATTTGTCAAGAATAAAGCTTAACCTTTAACAACGTCCCTAAGCTTTTCTCGTATCAGAGGATTAACGTATTAGTACAGAATTTCCCTCTATCACCAGACCCTGTAAAATTGTGATTTACGAGTCTTGTTTTCCCGACAGCCGTCTATCACCAGCCATTTAGTCAGTTTATTTTAAGGTATTTACTCCTGTGATTTGCAAGATTAAATTGTTTTCATTCCCAAATGCGTGCCGACAGAGGCGGCTGGAATGCGACAGTCTTGGAATTTCGCCGAGCAGCATCTGCCATCACCTGCTTTTTAGAAGGCAGAATCCATGGTCTTGATTCTGTTTCAGTTGAAATGGAGAACAACACAAAACACCCATTAAATATATTAATTGACCCACTAACGTTTAAATCGTTTGCAGACAGCAGTGTTAAAATGATTAAAAAACGGTATTGCACGCTCTCACTGGATTTGGGTGCATTTTCAAGGTGTTGTGTACAACACGTTATCGATTCTTAGACAATTACACCACAACATGTATGAATAACTACTTACCAATTTATTCATTAGGAATGATTAATTACTTAAAGCCTTGGAGTGTTGTATGTCCGTCTGACTCCAATCGCAGGAAGTTTCTTCTTTCCTTTATTATTTTCACACATCGTCCGCAAACTTCCGCTTTTCTTTCAGTTACGCTCATTTTGTTTAAGCACTTGGTTCTTGTGTTTTTACTTCGTTCTGATTGCTTTTAAAGAATATTTGCCGATAAAACAATAACCTTATTTTAGACCATCAAGTAAGCCTTTTTCGGCCAAAAAGGGCCGCTTGAACCCTCTGCACCCACAGTCTATCTGCTCCTGTCATCACACCTCACAGAAAGCTGACCTTCTAACAATGCCAACTATTAGTTTTTTTTTTCGAACACCGACAAAGCCACCTTTTCCATCAGTAAGAATCCGTAAAGATTTTCTCTCTTGACACTGCCATAACAATTTATCGCGTATGTTGAAGACTGAGTAAACAGGCAGAAATGTTTGTTGTAGCCAGAGGCACGAATGCACAAGTTCCCAATGTCAGGTAATTGGGTCACTGATAACAAATAAAGGTAATTTCGATATACGCTATGAGTGTAAGACAGTGCAAGAGTAGGGAAATTGGGCTGTGATTCTTTTGTAAAGCCGCTGTTGCAATTTTCCGTTGCTCCGTTGATCAGTTGGCTGATGTTTCTGTGAACTGTGTAAATTACTAATGGGTGTAAAATAAAACAGTGTTTTTGCTCCTATAGTTTTGTCGGGTTTATCTAGATCTTTTATCTTTTTCTGGCGCCAACTGGGCAAACAAAAGAACCTTCAGTCTTTTGATAAACACCGATTAATGGAAGGTCACGAAATTGGCAGATTTTCTTTGAAACAGCAATCGTTTTATTTATGTTGTTTTTTTCACTTCTACTATCGTCAATAATTCTCATAGTATGCTGAACCGCTGTCGCAAAAGGAGAATTTGAAACGTCAATCCTTGCATACTGTGTCACTGAGAGACATGTGCAACTGAGGTCTCGGCTCAAACAAATTAGAAATGAAACTCTTCACTCCTTGTTATCTTGTTTACATTAACGTTGAGTTTGAAGCCTCCTCGTCATTTGTGGTAAAGTTAACAAGATCATTGCTAAAGTTATTTCTCCTAAAATATGTCTGAATCAATGTTGGCAACCTACATGTTGTCCCCCTGTGTTATCTTGGAAGAGAAAATAAAGTATACTATACAAAATTCAGGTCATACCACGCGGCCAATGTTGCGCATGATTCAGTGAGCGTGCCTTGCTCGTTTAAAGAAATAAATGTTCAATTGGCAGTACATAGTCATCTATCCAATTGACTTAATAGGTTATTCTACCTCAGTTATTCATGTAACGTCACTCGTAAACAGTTTATTTTTGTTATCAATTTCGTGCATTGATGAAGAAGCCCTTAATCAGTAAAGCAATCGGCGTAACTAAGACTGATCTATCAGCATAAGAGAGGAGAGATCCTCATTCGAAAGGAAGCCTTTTCTAAATCAATATTTTAAGTTCCACAATGTATCGTTTTAAGCTATTAGCTGAGACAAAATAGCTTAAATCATATCCCAAGGGTCATTGTAAAAATGAACGCTTTCCAAGTTTGCTAAGGCTTATGTACTATAGTAGAAGGCAAATGTTCTTCTGTCGCATCGCAGAACTTTTAATATCCAAGCTCCATCGGTAGCTAAAACTAAATTTGTTCTGATAGTTCAAGTGGACTTACCAGCCAACTTCACAGCTAATGATAGGGCGTCATTGGATCTCGAGGGTTGCGTTTCTGTCGCCTCGTCGACGCTCGAGGTAGAGTTCTTCTTTAGAATACTTTCTATAGAAAATGGAATGGTTTCCATGGCCTGTGCTTGTAGCTTACTCTGCAAATAACGAGAGCTTCTTTGTTAATAAGACTGAGATCTAGAGTGGCCGTCAATAGTGAACTTCAGTTCAAACCAGTATATACTTGTGGTAATTGTGTGAGCTTACCAGCTGTTAATGTAATTACAGCGACTGGCTTGACATTGATAAATGTACCCGGAAACCATCAAATAAAGGCCACCAGAATGACAAGCCGGGTCCTTATTTATCATGCGTGGAAGACACCGTGTGTGGTTGTGATTTTCAGGCTAAAAAAACTCTCTCCCCTGATACCAAAGTGTTAAGGTAGATTTAAAGAACTGTTTTATTGACCTGGAATTTTTTCATCCTAGCTAAGCTGAATTTATAGAGTGCTAATGCCATTAAGTGGGCAATTAAACACCTTAAGTTTGCTTATATTCCAAGTTCTGGTCACACAGAAGTTCAAAATAATTCCGTGAGCGAACAAAACATTAAAGAGACGTAGCGAGACATCTGTGAACTGAACGTCACTTAAAGTTTCGTTTTGACCCATACCCATCCAAAATGTTCAACCCGGCGCTATCTGATCAGTGGGCATACCTTCCAGCCAAGAATAAATTTCATGAGGATCCTCGAGTTACATGATTTAATAGAATTTTAGAACAGAATCATCTTGTTCTACACTGAAGTATTGCGACGTTTTGTATTTCTGACAATTATCTATCAACAGTAATTAATATAGTATATTTTAAGTATTTACTCTTGGATTAAGTTCTCCTAAAATTCCTAAGTACGTATCGATCCACCCTTTGTTGAGGTCTTATGGCTAAAAGTCAGTATTCATTCGGTTTAGTTTTGTTTCGGTCGAGCAATCTTATACTCTGCTGGTCTAGACAGATCCTTTAGATTCAGCCCTTAGCTCGAAGAATCAAAATATTATTCCTACCTTATTGCCGTTCAATATTTTTTGTTAGGTCAGAGAATATTTGGTGACAATGTTGCTTAACGATGCATCGCCACTGTGATAATGAAGGTCTTAAAATTTCCTGGAAGCTTTGTTGATAAAATGCACTTAGGTGTGGTTAAGATCGAGTCATTCCGGTCAAAGTGGTTAAGTACCACATCCAATCGTGAATTTATCGGAACGCCTCTGCTCGACTTTTTGAGGTCACTATGATTGAATGTAAGATAATTTAGCAGCTAATTTTTTCGACTTATTACTTACCGCAATTGTCATCAAAAGAATGCATGGAAAAGCCTAAAAGTCTATGACTGCTTGACGAAGTCGGGTATAATCTACGCTTCAGCAACATTTCCGACATTTCTATCTTCCTAGTAACTGTTGAGAAACCAGAGATTACGAACAAAGAGTCCTTTGTTACTGTATTTCTAACGAAGTTATGTTGTTTGTAAGAGCTTGTGGCACAAACTAAACTAGTTTTTCATGCCTTCTGTATCTGTTTATTTCGTCATTTGAGTGAAATTCTATTATTACTTGCAGTAGTCTAGTTGTCTTAAGTTCCACCATAGTTTGACTCTGGTTTATGTAGACACTGACCGTGACTGGATTAATGTATTAAGACGATTAAAACCATGGTTATATTCTTATCGCGATTAATTAACCCTAATTGGCTCCGAACAACTGGGAAATAAAGATAATTATTTAGTTTAATTTTGGAAGATAACACACACAAAATTTAAATTACTTTAAAGTGCCTGCGAATTACAATAAACTTAAAACAAGAACTGTAAGGGCTCATCTATATATACCTGGTTAATTTCCTTTGTCCTACGCAGAAGACTAAAAGTAGTCCATTTTTTTTTCTTATGGTTTGTCTCGTGAGCAAGCACGCGAAACTCGTCATGTCTCGAATTTTTCCCGTTGTCTTGCCTTAGAGATTGGGAGGGGCGGGAAAAGCCCTGGGAATGAGGTTTTATATCGAGGGAAAACTTGCTAGCTCCTTCAGTAAGCGTCCACACATTTTGGAAACTAGCTTTTTATCAATTGCGAGTTGAAAAGCGTTTTCCTGCGTTTTCCTGTTGTTACCTTCTGCCGATGTGTTATGTAATCTCTTATTGCTCTGCTTATAACTCGTAAATGCACTAGTCGACCACAGTTATGACTGCGTCGGCCCAAGCGGTTGTTACCACCGGAGCTTAGCCCTAGTATGAAGCATTTAGTTTACTCCTCATTGGACGGGATGGCTGGGATACTTGTACATCGATGGGTACATCCACCTCCCGCCCCCTAAAAAAAAGGAAAAAAAAACACTTTTACGGTACGTTTTATTAATGTTACATTTCAAAACATTTCCCACTATAGAATGCAATATAACACTAAGACCCCATCAGCCCTCCTTTTATCCCAGCATTAAATTTGGCGGTAACCATTTATACACCTGGGTAAAGAAAGGCACTGTGAGCGTTAAGTGTCATGGTCAGGAACACAAGGCAGTGCCACGTCCCGAGCTTGAACCAGGATAGGCTTGATTATCAGCTGACAACTGAACAGGCTACACTTTTTAGCTATGAAATAGGAAAAATGAGGCAAAATAAGACCAATTATTACTCGACGGTTTAAGCAAATGCCTACGCTTTGTTTACATCACGCTTGTAACTCGGCCGCCATTACATGTTGAAAAATATCGAATCTCGGCTTCCAGTGATCGTCAGAAGTTGTTTTGACTTCTCATTTAAAAGTTCTCAAATCTATGTCAATATTTTGAGGCAAAAACTTTAGCAAAAGGACAAAAGGATGCTGCATTCGACTGTCCAGGTCGAAGTAGTCTAATTAGGTAGCTCACTACAGTTTTGATGGAGTATAACAGCACAACGTAACACCTTTTTGAAAAACGTTCAAAGATGTTTTTTCCTTCACTATTTACTGTTTGCCATTCTATGCAAACGGTGAAAAATTAATCGTCAACAAACTGCCAAAATGAACGCGTGAGTGCACTAGTAGGTAACTTCAGAAACTTCCTGTATCACCCCATTTCAAAATTTCAGGATCGGAAAAAGAAATTGGCTCTGATTTAGCATTCATGCAAAGTCACATAAAAATCAGTGAGGCAGATTTTTCGCAAACATAGAAAACATAAAATCAAAAATAGCTCAAAAGCTGCCATACACATTTGAGGCCCTGTTAGGGGTTTTGGGGATAAGGGATAACAGGAAATATAATTTTAGGGATAAAGGATAACGGGAAAAATAATTAAGGGATAAGAAGATTAGTTTAAGGGATAATTGAAAACGAGCTCTGTGACGTTCGGCCTCTGTTTCTTGTGCTTTCTTGTTCTTTTTACACTTTTGCTGACATTTTTTACACCCTTGATCGGTTATCGGTCGAAACAAGTCAGTACAAGCAACACTTTGCAGACTTTACACCAAGAGCACCGCTTTTGTCCCGGATGGCCCGGGGTAAGTGACCACATGCAGTTTGTCTAGTCCCACGTGCGCTCTTTATTCTCATAGAACTGCATGAAGTTACAGCGTGCATTTACAAACAGGGCGATGAGAAACCTGCGATGAAATCGACCGGGTCCTTTTTTACGGAAATTAAAGAAAACGACCTTCCGTCATTTCTTCGCTACCTAAAGACTTGTGGCTTTGACTAGAGAGCGAAGGAAATTGGAATCTAATTGCAGTACAAGCGGTTAACACCGGAACCAGAATTCAGTCGTGGCAGGATATTCTCTATTAACCCCGACGACCAGTTCAAAGTCGCTTTACCTCTACTTCAAGATAAACATGAACTTATAGGTGAGTTCCGATGCGTGTACCAGTCGTTTTATTTCATAATTTATAGAATTGGTTGGTTATGATCCGTTGTTTAGAATTTCAAGGTCACCAGGGTCATATATCTGTGACTTTTTCCAGGCCGAATAATGAATAATGGTCGGGACATCTCTCATTGCGTTTTAACTTTATATTTCACAATATTTTTATAACTTGGAGACCTTGAAGAAAAGAACCATCAGGAAACTGATGATTTTATTCGAGATCTTATTTAATAGCGGCGATAAGTTTCTATTGATCGTATCGCCACTCTTATGAATCGTTCCGGACGTAACTGTCGAATTTTGTGTGCCGAACATTTCGCTCATTTCATGGCCAAAAATATAAAATTACAGCAAGACTGCCCCGCAGATGTTTCGCTATACAAAATAGGATAACTTAAGAATTCCGAAATTTCCATTTTTCCCTACATTTTGAGATGCTAAAATGCTAAAATTATACCGATGTCACGGATAATTGTTTTCACAGCGCCGGGCGAGATGGTAGCCTGCGAACGCAGACATAATTCCGGCTAGCCTACAGAACAGGCGGTTTATTTAGTTAGTTCAGTTAATCCTCCAAAATGGTGTTAAAGAACCCACAGCATTGCATTTCCATGTTAATGTAACACTTTTCATTGCTGACCAGTCAACAAAATGTACATGTTTTAAGTTGATGTTCAATGACATATAAGAGCCTCGTCTGCACACACAGGTTTTAGGGCTAGTGCATGCACTAAATGACTTATTTTTTCCTCAATCTGAGCGGACCTGGCATACTACGAAGTTACTTAAAAACCTACACATCCAAAAAGAAGGAAGCGATGAGATACGCAGTCACGGCAGTCACTTCTATCCTGCAATTGAATCTAGAATACCGCAGCATTATCCTTGAGGTGTGCAATCAGTTATAATAGTTATTCTTAAAGGTAAACACAAATAAGATATTTATTAGGTCTAATGAGACATTTCTAGTATGCAAGATTTCATTTTTCTGTATGGTGAAAACTCTACCAGAGATACTTTTAGGGATAACCCTGTTGATACTTTAAGGGTTAAGGGATAACTGTGCTCCGATAACCGGACCCTTCCCCTAATAGGGCCTCCTTTTCAGATCAAATAAAACGAACGGGACTGATCAGCTGTTCAGCACGACTTTCTCCTGCACCGAAGCCTTCAAGGTAAAAATGCCAGCGGCTTTACCCATCACTAAATGACGCACTTACAGCCAGAGAGCGGCGAAAAACCAGAACTGTTTGATCCGAAGTCCAGCGCGTTAGCTTTTAGGCTACTGCGCCCTTTTCTCTGCCAGTCAGTACTTGTCATTTTTTTGCTAATATATAGATTTAGCCAAGCCTAAAAGCGCAGTGGTCTTCTATTTTGACTTGAATAATCTCAAAATACACCAAACAAAAGCAGTGAAAAACATTTGAGAGTGACAGTAGGCTTGTAACCAGACTATCATTGATTTTCTTGTAACGTCATCATTTTCCAAAATAAAAATCATTAATTCTACTGTAGTTAAGATTCATCAGATGTAAGATCCTCTAATAACTTGACTTTTGGAACTTTTAAGCCCGACAAGCTTTCTCATTTTGTAATAGAGCGCGTTTGAATTTCCGAGTTTGCGATTTGCGTGACATTAAAAATGGCGGCCCGATAAGGCTCTCGATCACGCCGAAAGATGAGTTATTGCTCATATTTTTGCTAACTAAACAGTTCTTGCTCATTGCGACGTTGATTAAATATATCAATCATCTTTCATATCCCAGCTTCTTGAATTCATTTATTGAACGGTTATTTTTGAAGGCGTGGCATTGCAAACCAGCCAGTAACTAAGAGAGTCAATAAATGAAATAATTAATTCCCCAGAAATCCTATCGATATTTAACGCGACCACAATAAGTCCGCCGACCAAGCTTTTTAAGTCTGAATTGTTTCAAAGCTTCGCGCTCAAAGAGCAAGATGGGAGTGATCAGTAAACTGAACCTCCTCTAAAACACCGTGTATTACCTACCTCCCCTTGGGAACGTTTTACATACTAAATAACCGCAGTGACAGGCGTTGAAGTTCGTTCACGTTTATTACGAATTGGCATGTTCTAAAAAAACAATCAATTTCACGTGCATTTTTATAAACTGAAGACGAAAGGCACTGGCATGAGCTTAAATATATTAAAAATATTACAAAGATGTGTATAAATTAGAATAAATAAGACCTTTCCCAATAAACTAAGAGCTTGTATTATTGTGGTGTTAGAGAGGGATTTTTGAAGTATTTACAGTTGTTTTATTGTTTTATGCATTTATTATGGTCACTATTTTATATGCGGACTTTTTTGTTGTTTTTGTTTCGGTTTTCCTTGAATACATGGTGGGGAAAGTAGAGTACTTGGGAATTTAGAAGTGTGTTGCGTGACAAAATATACTATCTTTCGCAGTAATGAGCTATTAGCCCTTTTCACGGTTAGTTTTTCTCATTTGCATTGCAATGTAATCCAACGTGTGTGCCAGGCAATTTCGGGCTAAAACTTCAAAATAGCCCGAAATTGCCTGGAAAACGTTCTAGATTGTATTGTGATGCAAATGAGAAAAGTTAACCTTGAAAAGGGCTATTTTTAGGTACGTATGTCGTATCGGAACAGTACCTAGCGCTTTTATAATATATAAGATAATTAAAAACAACAATCTCTCAAAGAGCCAAAAAAACTGCTTTCTTGGATAATATAGAGTTTAAGAAGTAAAATGAAGGAGAATTGTTAACAGTATCATTAAAAACTATGAAAGTATGCATTAATTACCGTAATGGTAAAGCTATTGTAAAGAATCATGATTTTTATATTAATTTAGATAATCTGGCTCTATGATGCCTTAACACATCTGATTAATACGCCTTTTAACCAACAAGCACTACTGTAACTATTTTACTCTTCATGGCTTTACAGCCTACCACACATCTACTATGTATATGTATAGATAAATTAATGGGTGTTAAACCTTACAGCAAAGCCTATCTTGTGTAAAAAAAAGGTCAGTGAATAACTCCCACGTTTGCATACAGTTGTTGCACGGTCAGCGGACACTGGTGGTAATTCACACTGTCGTAGTAAACCCAGTCAGGTACATAAGGACTGCCATACCCCGATGCTAATCTTGGGTCAAGCTGTAAAGACCTTTGGGAATAAGGTGAGGAGCTATAGGCAGAGCTCAGTGGTGTAGGGCGTGCGGGTAAAACGGTATTACGGTCTTCCAGATCTCTGTCTACCCTCTGTCTCTTGTTTGGTGGGTGAGACTGGGGCCGCTGCTCGACAAGCGACACTTCCTCCTCCTGAAGATCAGTCTCTTCCTTGGTATCATTCGTTTTCGTTTCCGTACTGTCCTCCGATTCTCGGTCTTCGCTTTCTTTGGATCCTTTTAATTTGCGGTACTTGGCGCGGCGATTTTTGAACCACACCTAAAATAAGAATAAATGCAACTTACAATTCGCACATTGAAGACGATTTTGTTGAGTAGTCAAGTAAATTTTCTACAATGTTTTCCCTTAACTTATTAATTAAGTATGCACATCTCATTTCAACACAGCAGTACAGGTACATGTTGCCAAGTTCTGCAAACGAAGGAAATTGTACCACCAAAGTATCGCTGCAAAACGCAGTTCCACACTAATTTGTTTTTTACTCGTTACCCTTACGCTAAAGTTCATTTCACCTTATTTAATTAGTTCGACTTAACTGTACATCGAGTTGTCAAGGTGTTTTTTCTACAAGCATTAGAGGTAACGCGCAAATGATAGACTGAAATTTTGATTATAATCCTTTTTAAAGTGAATTGTGTTGACCTTCTTAGTCAGGGGCTATTTCTTTTAAGCTTATGTTGAAGCAACTAACATCCATTATATGCTGCGTTTGTAGATTTCGCTTAATCCTTTAAATCCCTTTGTTAACTCTAAGTCATTAATCAAAAGACTAAATGAAATCGAAGTCATTTTTGGAGTAAAAGCTTTCAATTTATCTCCCACTAAAGGCCTAAAAATAGCATACCCATATAATCTCATCGAGCAAGGAAGGATTTTGAGTCTATGCTGTCCAGTTATGCAAATGAAATTCATTTTTATGTAACGCACAGAAATGATCCCAAAACATAAAGAAAGCTACGAGAATTCAGTGGGAGTTATCGCCTGTTTGAAAACGGTTATGAACCCTCTCAATCTTTAGGATTACAGTTATGCGCTTTTCTTGCAGCTACTTTGTTAGCTAGTTTCATAATTGTGACTATCTTTTTCATTCTTGCACTACATATTTATCAAAGTTTACATGTAGCATTGCCATAATAAGCAAATGTAATAAGCAAACAATTTAGTTCATGAGTTTTATATCTTTGTTGAGAAGGTTCCGTCAACTTAAAAGGTAATCACTAATGCGGTAGTAACTGGTCAGATCTGATCAGATTAATTTCGTCTCGAATCCAGAATACTGGTTGAAAATAATCTGCTTCCAGTGTTTGTGAGCCAAATCAAATCATTTAGGTACGACCTCTGTCCAATTAATGGCTCTTCACAAAGAGCGAGCACAGTAATAGCATTAAAATCATAGAAGCTGTGTGATGCTAACTTTGAAATAATTGCTGTACCTCTTCGTGATAAGTTTAACCAGCTTCAAAATAAACTCTTAAGGGCAACCTTAACTTTACATATTGGGGAATACTCTCGGCGTAAAATTAATGAAACTTTTGAAACTGACCTGGATTCGTGATTCAGGCAGATTGGTGTAGGCTGCTAACTGCTCCCGTAGCATCAGATCTGGATAATGAGTTCTAGCAAACGTCCTCTCGAGGGTCTCTAGCTGGAACTGGTTAAAGGTGGTTCTTGTACGTCGAATCTTTCGTCCTTCCATGCAGCTGACCTTCAATATGATATCTGCAATGACGAGTTTGCTATCACGTAAGGAACAAAGGCACAAACCTTCAACTTCCAAGTTATCTTAACAATACGACAACTTATCGCCAAAAACGACAAGAAGGACGAAAGTCGTCAGTTAGACGGATATTGTTTCGACATATATAACGCCAATTTCTCAGAAGCAACCTAAAAGAGCACACGTGGTAATCTGCAGAAAGGAGAAACGATAGCTTGAGATTAATTTCCAGTAGTAATCTGTGGATGTCAATGTAAAACACTGGAAGGACTAAACCACTTTTTTTGTTTTCCTGATCTACAAATGAACAGCCCAGCTACTTGACTCTGACATCTTGTGTTAAATCTGAGATTCTAATTCGCTCGAGAGAATCGGATTTTGGCAACAGTGTTTTTCTGAGAACAGAGGGCTATTGATTCTGTGTGATGAAGTCAGTGGGCCATCCGTAGGTTTGCAATGCATTCACATATTCCTAAAGTAAAGGACCTAACGAGATTATGCACTTATAATTATTTACCATCTGAAATGAACTACATCTTTTGATTACAATTTTATGCCCACCACATGCACAGGTGCTACCTTTGTAATAACGTTGTACAACTAAACCTGGTTAATCATATGGACGTTATATGCTTTAGCATTGTTCTTGGGAAATGAATTTAACGCACTTGTTTATACAGTTTTTGGATTTGGAATTGTCGTGGAAGTCGGAACAGCTTGTGATGTGACAGCTCCGCATTCAAACCACCTTCCCCTTTGTTACTGTTTAGTTGCAATTTCCGGCGTCCTTTGCAGCATGTAGGATAACCAGACAATCAACGACTAATCGGTGATTATAAAGAATGTTGATGAAAAGGTTCTCATTACGGAAATTTATCAGTACTTCTCAGATCATTTGTTAGCATCAAAGTACATGTACACAATGTTTCGATCAAAATGAAGTCAGCACCACTGTTAATTGCCCTGAAACGAATAATGCTTGGAAAGCTAATTCTTACCCAACGAAAATAAGAACAACTTAACTTAAGTAATGCTCGTCAACGCCCCCTAAGGTTGGAGTATCCTTTTCGCCATCTCAAAAATGATGCACTCCGCGAGACCCGAAGGCGAGCTCTCCACGAGGAAACTTAAATAAACACGTCTTGCTCTGAGACTGGCGAAGACTAAGCTATTAGGTTTATCAATGTATCTCTTCACAGGTGAGACGATAACCCAATGCAATTAAGAGCTTTCTCTGTACGCTATTTGAGAACGCAAGGGGCTGTCAGACAACCTATGCGATCGAAATAGACAAAATACCCCTGTACACACAAGTCGAACTGTTAATTTAAGTTCTCTCATCAAGTTAGAGCGCTTGTGTAAACTCAACCACCTGGAACTGTCCAGAACTGTAATTAATTGTTCCTTGCAACCCGACAAAGTGTGCTAATAAATCTGATTAAGTGTTCTTGTGTTGACTTACGGTGTACCGATCGAGGGGAAACAGGGCTTTATGAGTTTGTCAGAACTGACATTTCCAATTAGGCACAGTAACTAGCGAACAAAGGCAAAACCCAGATCGTGATTAATGGGACTTTCGATGGATCAGTGCTAAAGAAATTGCGATATTAGGATTGCATATCGTAAACAGGGGCAACGCCCTTGGAATTTGAGGCCTCGCTATAGTCACACACAGTCGTGAAGAGAAATTCCACGCTTTAACAACTGGTACAACTTACTTATAAAAATACATTTGGTTGAATCGTGTGTTATTTAAAGATAAGGACATAACGTTGCAAATTCGCACATCACTGTGCCAGAGGTGAGACGAGTATCTTTAAGTTTCCATGGAAGTTGAAGGTTGCGATTTTAGCTCCCGAAATCACATGGCCAGAACACTCTCGCTCCTTCGTCAGTAAATTAGCATTACATTGTAAATTTCGGTGAACGGTAGACGTCATAACGTTTAACATCAGCACTCACTCGGAGAATGAACCAGCTCAGTTTCATTTGATGTCGTTCAGCCACAGCTTCACTCAGAGGTTTATGCGGTAGACTTGTTGCGGTAATGCTTAGTAGATTAAGTCTTGTTTCAGGATACCGCTAAAACAATGCGCATTTCCGTACAAATGGTTGTCGGCTATTATGAAGTAGTCAACAGTCACGAACTCAGTGCTTCCATATTTACGTAATGAATAAATAACCTGTTCCGCGCTTCGCTGGATGGCACTCTTTGAACAAAGGAAAGTTTCCTGCGGCGCAGTTTTGCTTTGTAGTGAGGTTTTAAAATCCCTTGTATATAAAAGATTGAGGAAATTAAAATGAAAACGAAAATCCGAACTGCGAACTGTGACAATAGCAGGCGTGCTTTTTCACACGAGACTCGGGATTACCAACTTGCCACAAACAAACCGACATTCTTTCTCTGATGGTCTCAATCGTCTAACGTAAACCCAGTCAGTGTATTAAACGTATGAATTACTACATTTCTTTATAGTAACATAAACATTTGCTTAGTTTTATAGTTCTTACTGTTGAAAACGAATTCAGTTTGATTAGAAGTCTGAAATTTTGGTATAACCACATGTGTGAGCTTACCAAAGACACTTCCAACTCTATCCATGAATTGTTGGCACTGTCTAAAGCTTCCGATCTGGAGGAGACTGCTGGCTTTGCCTAATACAATCCGCCGGCATTATTTGCTCTTTAACTTCATTAACCCCAATGATTATGTGGTTTTTGAAACGGAAAGACTTGAAACAAGGAGTTAAAAGAAAGGTTCAAAAATTTCAGAGAAGAATTTTCCCGGCTGAGAATTTAAAGGGTCTATTTGCGAGATCTTTCCTTGCCCGAATGACCAACAGGAATCTCAAAGTTTCAGGGAAGCGAATGCACAGTTCTTCATTTTCTAAAGTAACGCTTGAATAAAGAAATAGAACCGACCATAATCACCTAACCTTTCTGTCATTTACTGCTACTTTTTTGCTTCTTCTGCTACTTATTAACTCTAAAAAGAGAATATGTTGGCACCAGGTTGGTAAAGTACTCTATCGAGGGACAAATTATACAAAGTTGACTAACCTGCCATTCGCTCAGCCAGGGCCAACGCTTCGGAAGTCGGTGCTATTTTCAAAATACTGCCTGCACCTCGTGTGTCTTTCAAAATGTTTTCAATAGAGAAAGGATGGCGCTCCATGTCTCAGTCTTGCTGCTCCGTTGGCTGCAAGTAAAATGAGTAAGCAAATCAGTTCCCGACTCAGACCATATGGTTACGTGATATGTTTTATCCGAAAAGAATGTTGTTTTAAGAATGTGATGAAAAGTTTGATAATCCTCTTAAGATGAATATATTGCATTTGTTTCAGTAGCGCTAAAATTTTGGAGAAGTGACAATCTCTTTGTCATCTAACAACAGTACACGAAAACTTTTTTTCGTTTAAAGCAAGGCTAGAATCACATCAGAAGAACCTTGGTCATTGATAATTAACATCTGTTCTTTTTCTAAAGCGTACATCAACTCGCGACTCTCAGTGTTATCGATCATGCGCCAGCAACGGCGCACAAAGCCAAGACTCCAATATGTATATGTTTGCAAATATTATTTGAGGCCATATGGAAGGTTCATGTTAATTCACGCGGATTTGCGTAAGATGTACTAATTTCTCAGGTAATAACAGCGACCGACCACTTCTCGAGTATTTAGTTATGTCCTACAATAAATAGCCTTGACGATAGATTTTGGTTTGTAAGTGGGCTCTTCTAGAAGTCTAACTTCAAAAGGCACTTGGAAATTAAATCAAAGCAAACACTTTTATGAGGCTCGTGAGTTGAGTGCACGACAAAGTGATATAAAATTCACCGTAATTATCTTGTAATTAAGTTGAATAGCTACCTGAAGTTGCCAATAGCACTTACCGTATTCCACGTTTCCAGTGCTCCCTTTCAGTGTATTGGTAAACTGGTAGACTACTGCGTGGATCTCATTACCCCTGAATTTAAACTAACTGACTGGGAGTGGCCTAATGATAACATAATAAGCTTGCTGTCAGGAAACTGTCGTGGTAAATGATGGCGGCAAGTTCATGAACACAACGTCGCGGACTTGTCTTTATTTTATTCCTGTGATTACAATTCGCCGAAAAGCGCGTGCGGAAAGTAATGTTGCGACTCTGTCATTGTCTGAAACGCTTCGTGGCTTAATCGTGGCGAATTATTGATTTTAGCTTTATTCGTAGAGTGGCGGACGATGGATGCCAATGCGAAGATTTAATTTACTGCTGGCTGAACGCCTGAAGGAGCACGGAGTTATGTTAATTCCTAGTTCAACAAGAAGCACGATTTGAGTCAAAAGAAGCGGGAAAAAAGTAAATAACGAATTCAAACAAGGTACGGGATTGAAATATTCCGGCTCACACAAGGCACGGTGTTCTGTTAAGGTTTGTAACTTTCGTGGCGCGCCTGGTTGTAATCATTTGTAATAGCAAAAGTGTTGTTTAAGAGTTTTAGGAAAATGATTGCTTCAGACTGCGGAAACATAAATCGTTTTATGTGAACAATGAACTCCTTTCAGGGCTCTTTGCCGATCAATGCGATACTCGCCCACATCCTGCAAGTGTAAATACCTAGTTAGCACATTTTATTGTGTCAGCAGAGGATTTCATATATCGGCCGGAGGATTACTTTAATTCTCTTATTAACCTGGGTCACGCATCAAGACTGACGTCATCAAACTTTGAGCTTTTGGAAACAAACAAATAATCTAATTATGGTTAAATTACCACTTGTCTTCGAGTAGTTAGAGGCTCAAATGAGATTTCACTTTCAGTGCGTGAAATAGCACAGTTTTCAAACCGTGCGAGATTAAGAGAGCGGCTGCAATAACATTGAAGAAGCAATAGATTAGTAGCGAATTACCCTTTAAATGTTTCTCAAGCCAATCGGAAATACTTGATTTTTTCCTACCTGCCCCCCTGCTTGGTATTAAGAACATCGTATTATCTCCTGATCACGTATTTCTTGTCACAGTGTCTTACTGATTTATAATAGTCCTCAGTCCCGGGTATCTGTGGCAACCAAGGCGTTAGTCGTTTGCGGTCATGCTTGCGGATCTATAACAAGCGCTTATAGCCCAATGGAAATCCGTTTAATTGGTTCATTATGATCAGATTAGATCAAAAGGGAGCAATAGATTTTCAATAAAAGAATTCATTAGCACAACTTTGACTCAGTAAAATGGATCTAGCACGTCATTCACAAAAGAAGAGAAGCTTGGTGTGGCTATTAGGATCGTGTCGGCAAAAGAAATCCGCTCTTTCGGAATCGCGTGAGCCTGCTGAAGGAAGTAATTCCCGACGAATTGAACAAAGAATACAAAATAACACCTTTTAAATGAATCATTTGCCGACATTCAACGAAAAAAACTTATTAACTAGTAGATGCTGTGGGCAAATTGATCAAGAACGTCCAAAAATTACCATCATTGTATTCTAAGGAGACGGTGTTTTGGGATTAATTTGTGAATAAAGCGGTCTGTTGCGTGCTGAATCGCAAGTGGTTGATCAGGTGTCCATGGATGTAAAAACGTGTAAGAGATGTTTATCAAATAACCTCGAGTCCGCCTTTTAACTCCTCCAGTTCTCAAGGTTATGGCTTCCTGACTGGTTTCTATCTCCGTTTATTCTCGACATGGTGATGATGCACTGATAAATTCGTTCCCCCAATCAGTATACTATATTATCGGCCACCTTCTCTCAGCTTTCATAGTAGTTCATAGAGACATAAATTTTAGTTTAGTTACTCCGAAGATTGTTTTCCACTTTGTCATTGAGTCTTACTATAAGTCAGATAGACCTTTGTATCAACTTCCATCGCGAATATCGAGCTAACCTTCCCTGTTTGAAGATTTGAAATCAGTTTTCTTCAAAGATCATTTCCATCTTGCCGTAACGCTTGTTTAAAAACTACTTGATCTCTTCTAGATTCACTGTGGGTTCTTAGCGAAAAACTCACTTCTTGAAATTTGTTCAAGTTCAGTTTTAGTTATCGCAAAGAAACAGAACAAATCAGTGTAATTTAGGCGGTCTTTTCGATGAGTTCGAAAGAAGAAAAGAAATACGTTTCTGTCTGCATGCAAAATAATTCAATTTCTATTACTTAATGAAAGATTACTTTCTTTTAAAACCGCTGAAGTATGGATTACCGGATCATGAAAGAGTTGTGTCAAATCAACAATTGAAAAGCAATATATTTTGAGAAACACCTACTCTTACCTATAAGGAAATGCTTGCAGGTGTTGGGAAGCACTGGATGAGTGACGTCGTTTCCTTCGTACTGAAAGTTGTGGCGGTTTGCTGGGTAACTTTGCCGAAACGAGTTACAAAGGGCATAAACGCTAAGAAAGGTCACCGTTTTCATTACTCTTGTCATCGGTCTTTGAGATTCCTTTCATACTTTTGTCACCGTAGACTTACCAGATTTGTATTTTTCTTTTATTTCAGGCAGACATTTGGTATTGAGACAAACTAAGTTTTAACAAATTGTTCCAAGACGTGGGTTTCTCAATAGGTGACGATTTAAAATTCAAAATTTTAACGGTAAAAGGCGTTTTGCGAAGTTCGAAACTGTTGCCGCGCGGTTCTGACTAATTTATTCTTTTCATTAGACATCTATGTTTCTTTACTCAATTGTTTCTTCATTAGCTGACACTAAAGACCATTTACTGACGTGGCCGCAATTTCTAACGTTTAGAGTCTTTCAAGGTTGAAAAAGACAAGCGAAATAGTTAGTCCTTAGAAGTGAAGCCACGTTGGCAAATTGCTTTAAACGCCATTGTACTCAAAGCTTAATCAAAGCCACGGCTAAACATATAAATGAGCAGAAGCAGATTAAAGTTAAATTGTTTCTTCACGCCCAACCGAGAAACAGCTGAACAACGGGAAGAAATTTGTCGGTAATCAGCTCTGTACACCAGAAGGGTAACAAAACAATCGTTCAAGGTACAACGTGAAATGAACGAAGGATAAACCTCGTCTTCTTCTTCTATTCGGTTATTAGATCGTCTAAAGATTAGCCCCCTAGAGAAATAGGCATGCTTACTGTACTGTCTAACTCCTCGAATCAAATGTCCCACACGGTGATTGAGAATCAACGGCCCAATTAGATGGGCACTTGTCGAGAGGCACAATGCGAATTTAAACACTTCCGGAAGTGATACTAGTTTAAAGGATTAAAAGGCAATAATAAAGAAATTTAATGAAAGTTTGGTGTACGCCGACCGACCTTAAGGGAATAAAAACTTTGTGTATTTGTTTCATGCTTACAACGGAGTACCACTTGACGTGAAAATGCATGCTTGATTTTGCTTGTCAAAAGTGTTACGCCCATAATCTAAGGATTCAGTAAATCTGGCTTAACAGATCTCACCACAGTTATGAAAATATAAAATGACGGACCTATTCAGAGAAGTTGGATATCCGAAGCAATATAAAATATTTATCGCTATTTACCGACAGTGATCTGAAGTGGATAAATGTTTAGAATAAACTGCGACAGTGTTTAAACATCGCTTATACTCTCGACTGCTAAAGTAACGCTTTAATTTCGAATAAAACGCTTAGCAAACATGGAATTTAGACAGGTTTTCACGACCTTGGCCATTCTCAGAAACTGTCACAATCTAAGACCACCAAAGATTATAAATACAATAGCTAGAAAATCTGATCGGGGACAGACAGCTGTGGAGGTTCTTTGATGCTGCTCTGTGTGTCAGCATGACGGGAAGTGGGTGGGTCAGTGAGACGTAAAACGGCTGAACTGTGTCAATGTCTGGGCTAACTTAAAACTTCCAACCGGGAGAGTTTCAGACGTGGTGCGTCAATTCAAATCTTATCTCTTTATTTATCTCTACGCGCACACCAAATAAAACCCTGTTTATACAAGGGAAGACACCCTTTATCGATCGTGGCGCCTTTGTTACCGACTGGTCTTACCTTTTACACTTCACAAATTGCTGAAAATTGTTATATAGTTGTTATATAGGTGTCATAAAACCCCTTCTACAGAATTATTGAAAACTTTGCAAAATTTATCTTTTTTCACGCTAATGATAATTGCACAAAACGAAAAGTCACCGAGCTCGATTTTGAGCACTCCTAAAAGCTCACTTGAAGGTTGTTCTTAACAAGTTATAGTGTTGGTAACCTGTTTTATAGCAAAGATGGCCATAACGTCCTTAACAACGATTGAGCACTTGTCTAACATCATCTGATAAAGAGTGGTAGAACTAATCCATCAAAGTACAAGAAATAGAAAGAACGGGACCAGACCGGCTGTCTCAAATTTCAAAACGCTTTATCTTTAGTAAACGAAGCACTCTGTTGCAACTAAATTCTTGTAGCAACTAGTGTTGAGCATATGCAAAAAGAACAGCCTCGCAAGATTAATAGTTTTAAATTTCCAATTTTCAACGACACCACCTGAAAACGATCTGTACACTTGGTCTCTTGTTTTTTTTCAAAGAGAGGAATTAATTTTCACTCATACTTCCTACAATTCACTAATATGGCTACTAAACTACTTACAATACAGTTACTTACACTACTAGTAAAATTACCTATAATTCTTTTAATACAACACGATTATTAACATTATTTTCGCGTTTTCACTGCTTTTTACTTGAGACAGACACATAGATGACGTCATTAACATTATTTGTTGTTTCTTCATTACAAAACAAGTAGACGCCATGTTGCTGTGCGTCTGTGCAATAATAGGTCACAGAAGACGTCAAAATGTGGTAAGAACATCAGTGACACACTCGGCTATCGCCTCGAGTGCCACTTTTTTGTTCTTACCACATTTTGACGCCACTTGTAATCTGTTGCTGAACAGACACACTGCAACATGGAATCTTTGTTAAACATTCATTTTTTTTTCTTCATTCCGATTTTTATCTAATGCCATCAAAACGGGTATTTAATGCCATTGCTTTTGAGCGTGAATTCCAAAATTTCGAGTTTTACTTGTAAATTAATCACAACAAAGACTTCTATGATTATGAGTGAAGGGTAAATGTTATTTTTTTTGACAAATTACCAGACGGTCATGAAATCAGAATCAAGAATTTGCGCAACAATATTCTTCAACACTAATAATTTTGTAATTGCTTACCTATTGCTAACTCTTTCGATGTTGAAGACGTTTTTTCCCTAAACTCCAAGTTTATCAACTTTAGTCAAGATAAACGTCGTGGCGAAGACCTGTTATGGCAATTCTTTTTCTCTTATTTTTTCTCCTTCTTTTTTCTTCATTTCATTTTTCCTTTTGTTTCACTCCCTTTCCTTTCTTTACGTGTTTCCTCTTTGTCTCCTACTTTCAAGCGCTATTTTACGACCTTAATGTTCCCAGAGACCACGTCCACCTCGTGAAACAAAAGAAACTGTTGTTATTTTAAAGTTTTGGACAAAAATCTTCGTGAAACAAATAGACGTATGCGTGAGTTCACAGCGATTTTCCATCAGTATTTTTGCAAGGCTTCCTTAACACTCAATGGTGTTCACTTGTACAAACAAAGTGTTTAATTCACAATTACATCATTGGCATATTGTTCGAACAGCTAAACAACTGAACTCAACTGGTGTCTGAAACATGTTGCGCTTGGAAGAAAATTGTCTAGTTTTCTCAACCATTTCACAAGTGTACTTCAAGTTGAACATGGTGAATGGATGAATAACACGAGGGTAATAGGTATAGCCAACAACGCTTCCATTTTGAAAAGCTAAACTACTTTTGTTGAGGAAATATCACTAAAACTGCTACTGACCTTGCCAAGTTTCATTAAATGAATGGCAGCTTTTGAAGTGTTGCTCGAAACAAGACAGTTTTATGAATTAAGCAACTCAGTAATGTATTGTCTCTTACAGTTGTCATTGGTTTTGAGAACCCATAAAAAGAAACCTTGAGACTAAGCAGATCTTGAGAGCCCTGGCAAGAAACTTTGCATAATAAGAAGCGTTTGGGGAAAACTCTAAATTCTCTTTGCTCCTGTTTGGAGTTTAACAAATACAGCCTTATTAGAATGGCTGTCTTTTTGATTTTTGTTTATTTTTGGTTGGTTATCTGTATATTCGATTTTAAAAAATACACTTTAACGTTTTTAATAATACGTTTTTTTCCTAGTTTTATTTCGTTTAAAGCTTTACATTTACTTTTGAAAAACGTTTTGTTGATTCGAGCCCAGTCCGTCCGCGTTTTCAGCCAAATCAGAAAGAAAAATGGAAATGAATTTTTTAGCGAGTCTTGGTGCGGAACATTTAATATTTCGAATTCAAATGTCCAATGTTATCTACGAAAATGACTTTTTTAGGCGCTGCAACGGTTGTGGTCTTAACGATAACACACTCTGGTCAATCTGCGATTATCATTTGCAGCCAGTTCATTTTTGACTCAAGAACCCCCAACCTCGTTCCGAGGGCCTTTTCCCTGGCTTGGGGAAACCCAGGGAAAAGGCCCTGGGAACGAAGTAGCCCTAAGTAGCCCTCCCCTATTCCCCCATGGGTGGCTTTGTTCGAAGCGGTTGGTTGAGACTGAGAATTCATAACCAACTGAACCAAGGCAACCATGCTGCCCATAAATACGTTTAGGAGCGTTTGAATGATACGGTAAGTAAATGGCAGGCTTCCAAAAAAGTTAAAAAGTGATAATATCACATGGACGAGTTTGAGGAGCTTCGCACCCATAAAAAGTTTCATTTAAATATGTACAATTTTTTGCGTGCCTTCAGCTGGTAAGGAGGACAATCGACACTACAAGCATGGCATGTATCAACATTGCAATTATTCGCTCAGTTGTTTTGTTTTTCGAGCTCAACCTGTTAAAACATCGACGGAGAATGGAAATGATCCATTCTTCGGAAGCCTGCGTAGTTCAAGGATAAAAAGAAACACGCTGCAACGATTGTTGATAAGAGAATTTATTTGTACGTAATATGATGGACGTTATCGTATTAAAACTCATTTTGTGTCTTCCTGTTAACTTGAATCATTTAGTGCGTGCTTTCACCTTATGTGTTTTTTCAGTTTTGTTTTGCGTTGTTAGTTTGGTACCATAGCTGTTTTCACGTTGCCGAGCAACAAAGCTACTATGAAAGGCTTTGATTATAAACTTTGTTTATGGATTGTCAAGAAAGTTGATTTGAAACAAAGCACAGACTGACTTAACACTTGTATCTTGGTTCGAAGGAAAACGCTCGTGCAGGGGGGTCGCTTTGAGTTTTAAGTTGATTTGGCCTTGCGCCCAAAGATAAGACTGAAGTGGTTTGGACATTTGAAACTCGGGCAACTGAAAAGACGCCCGCCTTATCACCGAAATTAGCTTGTTTGGTGATTTATTCCACCAAGTATCTCTTTCCTTCTCAAACGATCAGTTTTTGTCTGGATTAATCTGAAGCTTTGAAACATTTTACAAAACTCGCTTCTTTATCAGTTATCGTAACTTTTGAAATTTACCTCGGAGTGAGCTAGGAAGGCCTTCCGTGCGACAAATTAAAGCGATAAGCTTGATTACACCGATAGCACGACGGATCTCTTTTGTGACCAGACATCTGCGCGGAGGCCCAACTTCCACAAAAGATATATTTGGACAACTGCTAGAGTTTATTAGCATTAAAAAAATAAGATTTAATATTTTGTGTGAAATGCGAGGAGCCGATTAGCATCATTCAATCAGGAAATTGTACCAATTCCTGTCAGTAGTTTTTCCACTAAATTTAAATGAAAGCCCCGTTCCTTTTACCTGATTGCCAATAAACAGAGGAAACGTGTTGGAAATTGGGTATCCGTAACTTAGATAAAGCAGACATCCTTATCCCTTGCCAACCTAGTCTTATTATCTAGGTTTTCTTACTCATGCTGTTTAAGTGGTGACAAACGTTTAATACGAATGTAAAATTGAATTTTCAAATAAATTGCTCAGTTCTTGGTTCATCCTGATTGCTTGAATACCACAGAGTATCAACGACATCATCACAATCTGGAATATTATGGTTTCTCGGTGTTTAGCTTTCGTCCGTAGTAATATATCTGTTAATCAATTGAAGCGAGGAAATTTAGTTACCAAATAATGTGGTAGCCGAATTTACAAATGGTGTTCCTTCAAGCGTTATTTTTTTTTTATTTTGTCTCAATCTGTTTGACAAACATGCTTACTTCTGTCGCTAATTGGAAAAGAGTTGACACTTTGGCTTCATTTTAATTATTTACAAACCAAAAATCAGATATGCATATGAATAGTGGCGCTGGTATCCGGTCGATAATCGGTGTAAAAATCCATTCGCTCGACTGAAATTTTATTAATATTCCATTGAAGGTGTTTTGCGCTCTATTTTAGTTTAAAATTGTATTTTTTAATGCAATATTTGCTAGAGGCTTGATGCATTCCAGGTAGCAGATCTTAAAAAAAATTAAAAGAAATAAAACTAAAAAAAAAAATAAACACCGAGACGAGAAATAATCGTAAAAGTCTTCATGAAATAACTCGCAAAGTGCAGAGGTGGTGGTTACTGGATTCCCGGAAACCTTTTGTCCTAACTGAAAGAATAAAGATATACATTTTATCCATACATTAACAGAATAAAAAAAAAGAAAAGAGCAGATGATTTTGTGTTATTTTTTCGTTTCTCTTTACCTAGCTTGTTAATATGTACCAGGTGATGAATGCGGTTCAGGTTTGGACAGAGTTCAGTTAATTACCTTGCGATGCATAAAGATTGCCGACAGATAGGACTTTTCTTTCCTACGAAGCTCATAGGCTTTGTAACATATTAGCTTTAAAGATCCAGTATAATTGTGTGCATTAAACATGAAACATTCTACCGAATGTATTTCCGTTTACATTTGCTATTTATTCATTTACATTTATATGAAAAAAAAATAATGATAATAATCATTTTTTTTCTTAATGTCAAAAATGTAGCTGTATATTTATCTGATATCCTCCGGCGCCAAACAAAACGAACGTAGGGTTTTACCAAGTGAAATTTCCTGGTAATCTTCATTTCGCTTGATAATATTCTTCGACTTTATTCAGAAGAAATCACGTATAACGAAAGTGAAGTCTAATTTGTCAAAACAGCTTTTGGATGAAGGCGGCTCCTGTCTAGTGATATTTTTAAAATGATGCATTTCCAGTGAATAAGTGACGTTTATGTTGTATATCAGAGGATAGGTGTATAGGGGATATTAAGTAAAGTGGGTTATATGAAAAGTAAACACAATAAACAGTTGAACGAATTCTCAAGGAGTATAAGTGAGAAAATTCAACACGTTCGAGTGTCGATGAGTAGGATTGTCATAAATCTCGGCATGATCTCACAATGTAAAGTGTATCAAAGGGGTTACGATAAATTCAGGTCTGCACTCGATCAATTTCCATCAGAACGAGAAAAATTCTGGAAAAAAAAACAAGTGCTTTTCAATTTCACATAATAGTCATTGTTAAACTGAAGTTGTGGTGCTTGTTGGTTTTTCGCGTACTAATTAATTCAGCAATCAAATACGTTGAGGTCAGCTTGTGGTATTATTTTATATAGGTTTGGAAGAAACAGGCGAATTTTTAATACTTTTTAGACCAAATTGCAACCAGTTCGCCAAAGCCTTTTTTCTTTAAAAGCGATTTCCCAAGACACCATCAAAAGCGTTGGGCGTAAATTTAACATTAACTTTACTGAATCCAATTTACACCGCCAACATAATGGTCGATTTGCAAGTGTGTGATAAAAATGCTTATTTCCATGGCAAACCAGATGCGAAATACAATCAGAAGCCATTGTAGTTTTACCGAAACTAGCGGAAATATGGAAGAAAGTACAGCGTAATTGCCACACAATGGCGGTAACCTCTGCATGGCCCAACAAAGATATTAAAGTTTTAAGAAAAAAAATTAATAAAGAAGAGAAGGAACCTGAAATCGGAAAAGCAATTTAAGTGAAGCCTTAAAAAGGACTTTTGTTCCAATGTCTGAATAATCAGCAATCATTTTGACAAATCTTTTTCGAAGTGAATCTGATACGATTCAACAAATCTCGCAGTTTTGGAAACAGGCAGGTAAATGCACCAGCACTTTATGTTGGTTTTTTTCTTTCCTGGAAATTGTGTCACACATTACTAATCTCAGTTGACAAAGATCTATAACTTTGCGACCATGTCAAATTACAATAAACAAAGATGGTCTCAAAGCGACTCAGAAAGAAGACCTGTATATTTTAAGCATTTGCAGTTTTGTTCTTGTTTAGCCAAGAGGAAAAGTGAGACAGTCTTGGCTTGCTAATTGTACGTTCAAATAATACTTGTAAAACATGTCGTCTCGCTTTTGAAAATTTCAGTCATTCCGTGCGAAGTCCTCCTCCGCAGAAAGTGGGCAATTTACTTTTGCGCAAAAGACGTTTTGTGGACAACTTTGATGTATTTATCTTCTTTTATCAGATACATCACTGTAATGGCCCTATTTAGCCGTATCCGTCCGGCAAACTGCGAATATTTATCACTTTTTGACATCCATGATGAATAGAATTTTGAATAGATGTTAAGTCAATTTGCATTTTTCTTTTCTTCGCTTTTTCTAATTTTTTGAATTCAGCGACTCTGTAGTCTAGAATGGTCCACACACGCAAGCCAACGAAAACAATTTATCCTTCTTTGTAGAATTTCTCAGCTCCAACGTAAGACGCAAGTGGTCATCAAAGATCCTTCGAAGTCGAAGCGCCTTTCAGCGGCTCCTTTACAGGGTGAAGGAAATTATACAATAGACTTCTCTCTTTTGTCTCAGTATGTGAAATGAGTGAATTAAGACACAAAGATTGCGCACAACATTTAGGTCTTTTATTGACTGTACAAACTTAAATACAGCTGAAAATTCCCAGGGCAAAACAACGCGGCCTCTAAGGACTGCATTTAGACATTGTTAGTGTTGTGGTCTCACAAGCAACCCTGTATAACTAAGCGTAGTTTCCCTTTCGAAATTTCCCTTAAAGAGCGCGCACTTTTTGGAAGTGTCTGTTAAGAGAACTCGGGCGTGCCTGCCGCTTGTAAACGCGTGCTAGTTGTGACTTCTCAGAGCTAAGATTAAAAGGAAAGACTTATTCATTTTAGTTAACACTTTTCAACAGCTCATCGCCTTACACAAGAATGGTTTGATATTACCTTAATAACTTAGTCAATGTAAATCGGGATTAAGAAGCGAGAACTACACGGGCTCTAGACAAAACCATTATTAGGAAACGCTTATAGCCGGTATCAAAACGTTCTCAGCTGAATGAGAAGATAGATTTGCGCGAATTAACTTCAGCAAATACACCCGACTTCTTCATTTCGCCCTCCACAATTATGCGGCGAGAATCTGCGACGAACAAAAGAGAAATTTGAATGTCGGTGAAGCGTGGTCCTTTTAAGCGTCTACGTAGACTATTGAGCAATTCTAACCAAGAGAGAATTGAAGGTTCTTTAAAACTATCTTTCTATAATTTCAACTACTTTTAGTACTTTGTTCGTCTAAGAACTAACATGGCGATCTTTTCTTTAACAACTTTAAATACATTGAATCTTGTAACTAAAACCTTTTAATAATTTGTATTCAGCATTCACTAAAACACCCAAACCTCATCTAGATTGAATCTATTAACTTCAAGAGATTGTTTTCGCTTTTTAATTACGCTTTGGTGCTAACTTCGGTTTTAAACCTTTGAATCAAACTTAAAAAAGTAACTAAACTGTTTTGCTTCTAGCGGCTGCTTTTTTTTGACAGAATGAACCTTAAAAACAATATTCTTAAGAAGTCCTTTGCTACGTGCATTCGTATGAGTTACTCCATTTAGATATTGTTCGTCAGCTTAAATATTAATCGGTATTTCGGCCATCCCGTATGGGTATGAACTGTACGGGTTCGGCTGTGAATAGTTCGGATGGTGATTCAGCGAGGAGCCTTTACCTTTTAAATAGACCGAAGTTTGATCTTGGTATCCATAAGTTGGTGGGTAGCCACAAGGAACGCTAGGTACACTTGAAGAGTTGGGAGCATACGATGAACTGTTATCACTCGACATCGGAGTCGAGAAAGGACTCAGCGAGCCCGATATTTGCGGCGGCACCGGGCAGGGTGGAGGTATTTGGCTGAACGAGTTGTAACCCAGAGTGTTAGTGCTCTGCTGTAACGAGGTGTAGCCAATACTTGGAGCTCCCTTGCTCCAGTAGTTTGCTCCATAATTGGGATAAACCGACGGTGGGGTCTCGGAGCTTTCGTAACGAATAGAACTCGAACTCTCGAAAAATCCGTTGACGCTAGGAATAATGCCACCGCTTTTCTCTTGTCCCAGCATATTCGGCGGGTTGTTCTTCTCCTTTTTGCGCCATTTCGCCCGACGATTTTTAAACCACACCTGGAAGAAAAAAATAAATATATTTTTCAAATCTTTTGAAACCGTTGTTACGTGTACATTGATGTACAGACGCATTAGTCGATGAAAAGTGATGCGCAATCTAATAAATTATGTGGTGATAAATTGCAGTTGTGAGTGTTTTGTGAATCTCGTCGTTAATAAAATGAGATACAAACACAAAAGTCTGGCATTTATTTAATAGTCTACTTAAAAATCAAGCTTCCTTTCTGGCTAAAAACCGAGCGTTCTTAAGAGATAAACGTTTTTAATGTTATCAATGAGAATGTTGAAGTACTGAGTTTCAAAGAGGCTATATGAAACCAGAGTAAAATGTCGACGAGGTAGTGTTTTTGAAAGCTTAGCTAAGACAGGGCTTTTATTCCTCGAAGCTAAGTGTTAAAAGAGTAAAGATTCCCAACAAGTTTTTTTCACACATTTGAGTTTGTAATTAGGCAGGCTTCATAAAGACAAGACGTCGACAGGACGCAGCAAACTATCATTAAGCTTTTTTCAAAGACCGGATGTTTCAGCGAGTTCGTGTATCGATGCATTTTCGAGATTTGGCCGAGTTCTTTTAAGAGGAAACATAAAATTTTACTCGTTGTTTAGCGTTTTCTATAACCATTTCAGAAAATTCACCTGTCTTTGCTAATCGCCACAATACAGGTACAGTTGGTATTCAGGTATTTGCAAAGGTGTTAACACTGAAAGCTTTCCAGTTCTATCGTTTATGTGGTAGAGAAGGTTTAACGGGACAAAAAAGGCTTAAGAAGGCTGACAAGAAATCTGAACACGAGATTTGAAACCTTGAGACTTTTTTTTCGGTCATCCCGCAACCAAATGGACGGGATTCGAACGACGGTGGTTTGTTGACTGCCAGGTGCTTTTGAAACGGTTTGGCGAATCCTGAAGTAAACAATGTAATTGCACGGAAATACATTTTGAAGAAATGCATTAAAAAAGCAAACATCTTGACGATATTCGAGTCTTTAAAGTGATTCTAATCCCAATTTGCTAGCTCTACGCGCGATCGCAGTATTTTATCAACCAGGAGAATGAAGGCTAGCCCTTACCAGAGTTTCTTTTAAGGCGGTACCATTAGATTTAATATGTTCCAGGTTATTCTGTGGTGATGTAAATAATTTACGCATCGAAGCACAACCAGAGCCAGCCTGTTCGCCTTTTTCATTCCGTATTCAAAATGCAAGACTTAAGTGGCGCTTGTTCTTATGCAAACAAACATGCTATATTCCTTGTAAGCTTAGCGATAGTAAGAACCGATCTCTTTTTGGCTGGAAATGGAGCAGTCTCTTGGTGAAATTTATGCGGACCGTTTTCGTGCATCAAACCAAGCGTTGTGTTTCAATTATTCAACATCGCCCAACTGAGACTTCGCCCAAGCGAGCGCCGTGCCCGACACGAATTGAGTGCTCGTCTAATTACAATCTACATACCCTGACTCGCGCTTCGGTGAGACTTGTCCACATGGCGATCTCTTCTCGGACAGCCATGTCGGGATAGCGATTCCTGGAGAACATTGCCTCCAGCTCCTGAAGCTGATACGAGGTGAAGTGCGTCCGTTGTCTTCGCTGCTTTCGTTTCTGCTTCAATCCATCGCCATCCATGGAGGCACTCTCTGCAGGACAGAACGCAAACAACATTTATCGAATGATTAGCTCCTTCCGGGGAAAATAAGAGGAAGCAGAACACGATCCACTCCAACAGACACTGAGTGCGTTCTTCCTGGAATGTGCCAAAAGTGCTCATTTCACTGCGTACAGCGCGTTCGCACGTTCAATTGTGAAAAGTAAGAACACATATTGTTGTTTCAGGCAAGATTAACACTTAATCCCTGAGAAATCCTGAACTAATTAGAACTTAGTTATCTAGAATCCTGGAAGGTAATCTACGTTCTTTTTCCCCGAGAGGAAACTCTTACCTTCAAGCGAGTCTACACACTTTTCTGACAAGTCTTTGCTCGGCTGATTGTTGTTGATGTCGTAGGACGGCAATTCAGGCGAGTCTCTTGGGGAACTCATCTTACTCGCTAGTGTTTTTTGCTGCTGAAATTTCTCTGCTGATGATTTTCTGTGGCACTGCAAGATTTTTAAAATCACCCTAGGCACTGAGCTGGACTTTCGTAATGGTATACCTTGATTGCGGAGGTAAACTGACACGCTATAGGCCGGGCCGCGATCCAACCGGCATGCGTCCAAGTTCGGTCTGTGACTTTATGCGTCACTGAGTTTCTTTACAAACCGTACTTCGAAGCTAAAAGTTTCGTCAGCCAATCAGAGCACGGCATGATTATAAATAAACTCATATCTATATTAATTACATTTTAACGCTTTCAATTGTTTAGTTTGAAAAATACTTCGCAAATGTCAATTGCGGTGCGTGGCGCCGACTCTTTTGTGAGGTGCCGTTGGCTAATTATCCGCCGGAAAATTTCATTCACGTCTTTGCGCCAAACAGCGGAGAAGAATCGAGGAAGACACGGAACCTCGAAGCCACGACATCTTAATCGAAGCGATAGGTTTCAGTCAAGTTCAAGCCAGTGGTTCTTTGAAGAGCTTTTTCGATTTTTTTTACTTGGGCGCGCGATTGGACGAGAGAACCCGTCTGCGCTTACTCAATAAAGTATCGTATTCTTAATAATGTGTAAATAAAGTTGACTGTGCCTTGGCGAACAGGCACAACAAAACTTGACAAGAATTTGTTGATTAAATTTTATTCAAGTACTTCATTGTCGAGCTAATACTTCTTGATGGGAAGCCATCGAGTTGTAATTAGGCGTGCTGGGTTTTGATTTGTAAGCCGTTTGACTTTTAGCTAGCAAGAGGCTTTTTCTGTCATTCTTGTCTTGCACCCAATTGTAAATTCAAGGACATTTAGGCCGTCTTCAAACAGTTTAACGGTTAAGTGTCTAGTTTAAAATGGCCTAAATTGAAAGCCATAATATCAGTGGTGGAATAAAAAAGACTTTCGCTATTTTTTTGGCACATGTCGATGTCACGGCATAGCTTCGTTTCCCACTTCTTACTGATTAGATTTTGTAGTGTTTGTTTAACGCACAAAGGCAAAATTTTCGTGAAGTCAAAACTTTATTAAAGTCCATGTATCGATTAATTCGTTATAAAAGACAGTGGCGAGTAAACAGAACCTTTTGAAATCGCTTTGTGTTGTCTACAATGAATAGTTTATTAAATTCGGTCTTGGCGCCTTCCGCAGAGATTTGCTTCATTCATGTATTTTTGTTATTTTATTGGATTCACAGAGACGCTTGGATGTGCGAGAAATTCGTGAATTCAAAATTGAGACTTGACGTAAATAACGATTTAAGAAAAGGGTTTTGGTATTAGGTACAAATGCTGAAAGGCTTACAAGATTCTCGTTAATTTTCTCATAAACCTTCTCACAAATAAAGCCCTTGCTAAATTTTATTCGGTAAGAAATTATTTCCTAGGCGAAAGTTGTTAATATATTCACTATTTGTAGAACTAGTTCCTCTACCGACAGAGCGGGTGATGTTTACAGAAATCGTTTTTGCTTTTTCCGATTACGTCAAATAGATCACAACAGTGTCTTTGCTCTTGTTTTATTGAGCTTTGAAACTGTTCGTGGCTTAGCGAAAAGCCACTTCTTCGATTTTTGTACGCTGTCTAATCTTCTCATGGAGAAGAAAATTATATTCATCAAATACTTAAGGACTCTCCGTGTTGTCCGTCGGCTTGCTCTATCGCTTGCTAATTAGCTATTAATCTCGAGAAAAGCTAACAAAGATTTTTTAATTAACTAGAAACACTTTGGAAAGTACAAGCGAAACGTCTTTCTTCCTGAAGTAAGCTTGTGTTACTGTGTGTTCAGCTAAAACGTCCATTTATGTAACAAACTACGTTAATTGTACTTTTAAAAGGGAGAGTGTATGTTTTATACCCAGCATTGTAACCGACGACAAACAAAAGAATCACTTTGCAGGGTTCTCTTTCCTTCCGAAAGGAACCGATCGGCGAAAGCTGTCATTTACACGGAGTTTGATAACTCTACCAACGGATGGCATGGAAAACGGAGTCGTCCCTATTCGTGAATCTGTTTTCTTCGAGAGAAAAAGCGGTTTGTAAAAAATTATTTAAAACTATCGAAGATACCCTTCATGATATTTTTGAAGAGGAAAGCTTGATTTTCTCTTTGTCCCAGAAGTGCTTTACATCTGTATAAATTCGAAAATGACAAAAATGAAAATGCCGTGTCTTCTGTTTCTATACATCCACATTTATGGAGTTATCAGAAACTACCATGAAGTTATAATGCAGATGTAACTCTTCTTGTGAATAATTTATTATTGTTTGTAAATTTGTAAAGTACATTCTGAATTTAAAAATACGTATTCCTGGTAAATTATTTTGGGATAATTCAGGCGCGCAATGATTGCCGTATTCGTTCAGTGTAAAAATTAAACTGCTTATATTCCTCTTTCTCCCAGAAAACATTGATCAGGAAAGCGTATGTTGTGCGATTTGGAATGAATAAAATGGCTTTATCGACTGGCTGTATACAGCTCATGCATGTATGTCATTTTTAACGCAAAGAAAGTCCAGGATTTCTCATTTCGGGATTTGATTTTTGGGCCTTCCTGAATCCTTTTTTTTTTTCGGCTGATAGCCGTCGCTGTTTCTCTATATTCCAAACGAATATATTTTTTAGCCGATGTTATGCTTTGATTTATTTTTCTTAGACCTTGCTGGTACGAAAATAGTATTTCAGTCGTAGATGTATAATGCAGACTCAAAATCCTCTTCCAGTGGCGACTTTCCACCGATTGCTGTCAAGTCACATAGATAGCATAAATTTGGAATCGATCGATTGAGTCATCAATACACTTCCTTCCGCATATCTTCTGGAGAATTATTGACTTTTGAAGCGAAAGTTTTTTAGCTCTCTTTGACAACTTGACAACAGAATATCTACCCTGTTTGCAACTTGTCGTGGTCCCTGCATTTTCGGCAAATTTGTACAAAACAAATGGTTTATCGAGAAGGGATTTAGTCTTCAGGTGCCAAGTGTATAACATCAATTCGTGTTTCACAGACTGCCAAACATAACTTAACAATAACAATTCCAGTTAAGTTCGATAGTGCATCAACACACGCTCCATGTTGTGTTAATGGTTTTCTTAATTCCCTTGCCTTGCCTGTTCGCTTAAGGTAAAAGACAATAGTTCAACACACTTGAAGGGAAAGTTTAGAGGATCGAGGTTACTGTATTAAGCGCCGAAGGTACTCGAGTCTCCACAGCGCATTGGTCGGACGCATGTTGAAGGTTTGATGCAAGTATATTAATTGTGTCTATTTCTTGGTAAAAAAAGCACAAATCTGGACAACGAGGAAATAATTTTTATGCCACCAAAAGAAATTTTTGAAGCATCCAAAAATCCCGTTAGGATGCGGGAATTTGTGTCCGCGTATCCTTCAAAAACTTTTACTACCAAAGAATTTTTCAATTAACAGGAAACCTAGACCTATTATTACTTTCTTTGCCCTTGTAGTGAAGCGATGACAAACATAGTGGATTGTCACAAGTGATGACTGCCAGGACATTGATCCGAAATTAAAAAGTTATTACCTCTTTTCAGTTGATTGAGGGAAACGCAAACAAGGCATTGTTATAGGCAAGTGACGTCTGGTTTAGACTCCACTGGAGCAATAAGCGGTATGGCTTTCGCGGTTTACTAAAGCAATAAGGTGAATAAAACACAACAAAGAGCTTTCTAGTTGACAGATCTTTGGGTCTGTTAGCTTTTCGAGTTGAAAACTTTGAATTAATTACGTGGGTTTTGATAAACAAAGCAACCATTTGGGCGATGATCTTCGCATTGTTTGCTTTTAGGTTGGACAATTTGTTGTCTGTGGAAAGGCTAGATACATCTGTAGCAGACTGATATCTTACCCCTGTCTTGCTTTTATAGAGCTTAACTAATTTGTTCTTAACTAAGATGTTTGCTTGTTTTTTTCTGAGTCTTAATGATTTTATCCCATTTAGACTAGGCGAAGGACAGTTCAATTTTTCTGAGCGTATAATCCAAGAGATCAAGAGCAGCCAGATCGTCAAAACCGAATTGGCCTACCTATCTGTTGTTGATGTAGACTATTCGAACAGGAAAAGAAACTAGAAAAATCCACACTTGGGTGGTGAAAGATTTCAATTGCCCTTGAAAATGGGTGAAATCAATGCGTCAGAAAATTCTCAAATACCTTCGTTCCTGTGTATCATGTACTGTTTTACCCCAGCATATGAATGTCAGAAGAACGTTTATAAACGGGGGATCCAGAGTCTTTCAACCCCTACACTTATGCCGAAAGACTATACTCTAAAATAGTTGCAGCAGAAGTACAAATCGTTTTCAGTACAGCAAACAGTTCAAGTGTTTTAGTGATGTGTTATATAGCCCAGGTGTCTATCCCCGGCTTAGGAGATTACGCTGTTGACACCAAATCTTCGTTTCGTGACCCTATTGTTCCTGAGGTTGTACACTGCGATGAATGAGCCTCTCGTAAGGATATCAGCTGTCCTGCATAGGCAAAGGGTGTACTGGTGACCTAGTCGGCAGACAGACATTTTTTCTTCGACGACTTGGCTGAGATTTGACAAAATTTGTGTTCCTTCTGATGTCCATGAAAAAGGAATTTACAAAGTTGTGGACGTTGCTCAGTTGAAATGAATTACGCTCTAGTCGGCCAGTAGCGCGGTCACTGAGCGTTCCGAGAAGTTGGTATCTGCCTTCAGGTTCTTCGTGTGATGCAAGTTTTCACACGGTTCAGTTTGGAATCTCCATTATGCTCCATTATTATTGAGCTCACGTAATCTAAAAAAAGGAATCTAACACTTACAGCATTCCTCGCTGGTAATTGTACAACTGTGTACACATTTATTGTTAAAAACTAGAGCAATTTAAGCTAAAACACTGAATATGGAACGCGTATCACGTGGTTTGGCAACTGAGATGGGACAACGCAATTTGTATCTATCCTTTGCATTAGTGGTTTAGATCTATAGACAATACAGATAGCCAGAAAGCATGAAATTCGTTACGAGCCATGTTACATATAGGCAGTGGCTTTTACTTTTATTGTTCTTCAATGAAAGCATCGAGAGACAAACTTCCGAGAAAATCTCTTTGGTTTCAATTATTCCTTGTTGTCAGTCAATTCCGCCGCAAAAGACAATTTCCTTGCGGTTGCCAGTTTGAAAAATTCCATGTTTTAGTTTCAAGCTGCTGTTTAGTAGCCTGCAAGAAGTAAAGTATACGTGCTGATCATTATATTACTATCATATTTGACTTCTGGATGGAGTTTCTAAACGAGCTTTTCGACTGCCATAATTATGTATTCATGGTCGGAAACCGCGTGTTTGTCCCTTATGTAAACGTTTTTAAACTCTTAATGACAAGACTGTATAAAGGCACCAAAAAAACACGTAGCACTTCCTTACAGAGTAGAACAAAGCGAGACTACAGGAAATGAAATTGCCATGGCGGTTTCTTTTGAAATGGCTGCCATCGACACTCCATTGACGTCATTGCACGCGTTGTTCATAAACGTCATTATTATTGTTAACATTTTATGGGCTGTCTCATCAACAATGGGAAAATAATAACATAAATCCCTTAGTTGATATTAAATACGTGCTGTATTGGCAGTTTCTTACGTTAGTGTACTGTTAAGGCCATTCAGTGAAAACTGCATACCATAAGGGCGTGGTGTATTTTTCCCAGGTCGTGTGAAATTTTCTTTTCGCGTTGAGATAAGCTACAATCGAGAGTCAATATCTCTGTTAGCCTGTCACCAGTAAAGCTCCCGCTACTGTTGTGTATAAAATTAATTAGTTTCCTCAACTGTTACGTTAAGTGGAGACCCATGCCAAGGAGGGCATGTTGACCCACCTCTCTTATTTCAAGTGGCCCACTTGGATTTCAAGAGTAAATTAAATTCCTTATGTCATGTACCCTCTTCAAGCTATTGAATACCATCTGTTTTCAAACCCTCAAATCATGAAATTGTTGACAACAGAAACGAACTCTTCGAACTTGTAACCGTCTTGTAAGCTGTTCAGTCTTCAATACCAGTTGATTTTGTCTTTAGAAATTTTCCCTTCGAAAACAAAAACCACCGACAAGGTAACAGGAAGCCAGCGCACATTTTTTCAATGAATCAAATGCAACAGCTTATGTTCAGGTTAAGTTAGGTAAAAACAGATAAAAGAAACAAGCAAATCTTATTACAAGCCGGACGTTTCTCAGGTTGAATGTTTTGTAGGCAACGTAGTTCCAGCTCAATATGGTGGACTTTATTGTTTCTCTTGTCTCGTTTAGAACAAGATTTACTTTAATTGTTTTATAACAGGAGAGGTTCTAAAAGATAAAAAAAGATACTATATTAAAATATTAAAAGGAATATACCTTTTCTATATCGGGGCTTCTTGCTCTGAAAAAAAAACTTTAGGTCTCTCACATGCTTTTTCCAACCATTTACCACCCGTATCCATTTACACTTAGGGGAAGAAAGGCGCTAGCTGTATATAGATAGTTGTTTTCACGAACTACAGTAAACACCCGCATATTAAGAACACCAGACTGAAATTTGGCCGATGAAGCCCCATGTTAACAAGATCAGCCTGAAAACATGTTCTTATAAAATGGAGAAATAGTCATAACTTCAAAACATGTAAGTTTATGTTTGCTGTCATGTTCGATCCCCTTTATAAGCTGATCGCAAACACTTAAGCTGCGAGACGACTTTGATAATAAAGGTCACGCGGTAGTCATGCTATCAACGTACATGAGTAAAGCGTTTGACTCATTACATCTGAACTTATTACCTGCGAAGTTGAAAGCATACGAACTATCAAACCCCGCACTGAGGCTAATGCAATCGTATTTCAGCAATCGCGAGAAAACAGAACAAGAGTAGGTAACTCTGCAAGTGCATGAAGATCATCTCTGGGACCACCGCTGTGGTCGCGAAATATGCACACCTCAAAATCGCGAAATTGACATGTCGCGAAAATTTCATGTAATAAGTTAAATAAAAATTTAAGAAAATTTTGAGGCTGATTTGTGTCACTAACCACCCGATAGGTAAGATTTCAATCAACCTACGAGCTCCGAAATCGCGCGTTCTTATATGTGGGTGTTAACTTATGGTTTAGGGCTTAGCCAAAGACTGCACCTTGATTATTTTTATAAACGTTTCAGATGTAAGGAAAAGGAAAACACCTTATACATCCAGTATGCTAACCCTACACTTTATTCTCTCTTGACAAAACATATCCCCAAAAGCACATACCTTAACACAATTTTTTGTTGAACCTATTAATACAGTAGCGATATTCAGCTAATACACCTGCCTGCACCTTGTGTGTTTATTTTCCTCTATTGGTCTCACAACAACTGAGAGCCATTTACGGATTAGTTAACGTGTCTGAGCTTAAAGTCTCGAGTGATTGTTAGACAAAACGGTACCTTGACTAAACTAAAGTAAACTAAAGCCTATATAAGCCTTAAAGTTCTTACGTAAATAACACCCTCATTCCCACGCTATTGAGCATCCACGTCCCTTGCAGCAAGTGGGACTAGAAAAGACCGTACATATACTGAGGGGAATCCTTGTTTACAATATTTGCCTCATTAGCATAAGCAATTCCGTTTCTGATGGGGCCACAAATAAATCAGTTCTGAATATTGAAAGTTCATAATATGATTAACTCTACCAGTGAATATGAGCCAGGTCTATTGAATACTTTTTACGCAACATGGGTTAAAAAAGTCAAAATTTTACAAAGAATGTATGGCCTTTGCCACCCAGAGATTTTGCAGTTTTTGAAAGACAATTTCTCCCTGAATGTTATACACAAAGGGCTAAAACTTCCACCATGTATTAAATTCCACAAGCTCTTTAGCTGCCTGGAGTCAATTTATATCTAACGTGTTTCCTTCTGTACGTAAAGCCCTATGTAAATGAGCAAAAATGTAAACAATGACGTCAGCAAAGATCTCCCTATAGGATTGCATTGCAACACAATTAGGCTGCGATCCAACTTCGTTCCCAGGGTCTCTACTCTTAACGGAGTACAGAGAGAAATCCTAGGAATGAGGTTCATTTCTACCGCTGAGCTATCAATAAACTGAATGGAAAAGAAACAAGTGCAATTTGTTTCAGCAAAACTAACATAACATAATCATAGCCTGTGATCCAGAATAAGCAGCGGGTTTACTTATGAGAAAAAGCTACGATATGTACAAGACACCTGGTTACAAGGCTACAACCCTGCAGGGTTTTCTGTCTTGAAAAGGTCGCTCTTGGAAACTATTATCTGTTGTGATAATATAATAATATTATATAATGTTGTGACCTTTTTCACCATATCGATCTTTTTCGACTTTTTTATTCAAACAAAAAAAAAATAGGCCCGGCTGTCGGATTTATTATTCATTACTAATCAGCGCGCGTATTTGCTTTGGGTTATTTAATTAAATGTGTTCTTACTTATAGAGTGCTCATTAAATAAGACATCTGTAATCAGGGAGGTTTAGCTCGGATCCTGAGAGAGCATAAAAAAAAATACTTCTTACTTATAGAGTGCTCATTAAATAAGACATCTGTAATCAGGGAGGTTTAGCTCGGATCCTGAGAGAGCATAAAAAAAAATACTCCGTGTAAACAGTAACTTCAGATGATCATCTCTCTTAGATCCTTGCCCCCCCCCTCCCCCCCCCCGGGTGGGGATGATCCAGTTAATAAAAAAATGGACTAGGAAAGTAAACGATAAAATAAGAGAGATCCCACAAGTAACTCAGCGCTTTTAAATTGATAATTTTATGTTTAAAATTTTCCTCAATTCTCATCAACCATGTCGAACTTGCAAGAAATGTACTTCGATCAGGAGATTATCAAGGCAATTTCTTGGTTTCGATGCAAAGTTACTGCTTATAGGTCTTAAGACGACAGTAAAAAGAATACTCGTGAAAAGAGAAATTTGAATTGGCTCCCGTATCCTACTTGAGTAACCTGTAAGCCCAATCCAATCAGTTAGAAGTTGATGCTAACTTTTGATAACAACGCTGTAGTTACGATCCGTGAAATGTTCAGCGACCGTAATGTAGCGATCGTACAAAAGACCCTCTTCGCGGCTTTGGTCTAGTATAGTCTTCAGTTTCAAGCTTAAGGTTGAAACATTAATTAGTTATTATTGTTGATAAAAAATTCCTCCTTTGTTTTGAGATTTTGATTGTTTTCTACATGACGTATCTATATTAATTTGCAAGAAAAAAATATGCTGGGTGGGATAGTGATATCTGCAATCAGCTGTTGTCACTGAAAGGCCCCTATGGGGAGTTGTCAATAAAGTATTGTATTGTATTGTATCTGCTGGTCATGACTGCTACCAACCTCGTTCCCAGGGCTTTTCCCTTGAAGGTGGCAGGGGAAAAGCCCTGGGAACGAGGTTGGACTGCTACACGCTCGGTGCATGGGACTTGACAAAGAAAACGATTCTTTGAAGACAAAAGCGAGAAGGCTTGTTGCAACGAAGCCACGGGACTCTGTGGGAATTCGAACGCGGATTGCTTGTGCCCTTACTATAAGGACTTCAGTGCGTATTTCGTCGCAGAGCTTGTCGAGTGGAAACCCTCTAGCAAAGAGTGTCCGTTTCAACGTTTTAACAGCGAAAGCATCTGCGCACTTTAGAACGAGCACGTGTCGTGCTTGGTCTTCATCGGCGATTCATTCATTGGGCATTTATTCTTAACTTTGACACTGCTAATAACTGGTGATGCGGTAAAAGCATTCTCTCTGGGAAGAAAAAGAGCAATGCAGTGGTGAGATGCAGTTTTTCGCAGGAAAGCACTCGTCCCATCTCAAGCTTATCCGTAATTGGGAGGAACCAAGAGACCATGAGGTGGAGGAACCCGATACAAATCAATGGAAAGGTGTCATTAAAAAGTTATTTCTGCGAAGCCTGCAGTGTGGATTAGTTTCCTTCTGCCATGAAAACGGTGAAGAATCTTCTCGGGAAAAGAAAGGCAATCATTGTTCTGGGAGTAGGTATTAACACCATTTGAATGCCACAATGGTTATCGCGAAATATCGTATCTTTTCCTTTCTTTGATTGAAAACAGTGGTAACGATAGGCCACTATTAATCTGAGCGAATATTCATCAAGTCAATAACGTCTTCACTTCTGACATTGTGAAGAATTACTCACCCATTGCAAAGCCCAATAAGGAAATGTCGAAATCTTGCTGTGAAAGACTCGAAGTAACCTGTGTTTGAGACTTCCATGCTTATTTGGGACATTAACAGCAACGATAGACAACACGTTGGTTATGTCGGGAACATAACAAAAGTGCAGATACTTTTGAACTATTTGAAGAACCGCTTTAAGATTTGCCGACGGTTCAGGACCTAAACCATGATTTCGACCGGTGTAAAAAAACTAATGGCGGGCGTTGTATATATTAGTGCTGTTTGACTTCATCCCTTTTCGAATATGTTTGACGCTAAATGCATATTTTACAGAACGTAACAGTAAAACAAGTACATTATTTCCAAAAGTCGCTGACAGAAAGCTAGTTCTGTGTTTCTTTTAAGTTTTAGTAGAATTCTACTTGAACACTAATGCAAATGCTGTAATCTGATTGGTTGAGTCATTGCACACTATCAGCCATTACTGTGAAGTGGTCTGGTGTTCTCGACAAAATTAAAATGTTTCCTTGTTTCTCCGAACTTTTGAAAGTAGATTTGCAAACAAATGAATGATCAAATTCCTGAGAAGACTACTAGGAGAGCAATTACGGTTTTTCGAATCAAAAAAGCTCGAATTTTTTGAAAGAAACTGATTAGCGCGCGTACACAACTGCAAATGCCAAAAAAACTCACTCAGCGCGATTCTCTAAAGCGCAAAGTTTAATTCTAAGGACAAGAAATAATTGGAATCCACATTTGAAGCAAATTTATGTTAGAATTCCACTGAAAAGCATTTAGATTAAATTTTGAACTACTAATAGATTTATACTAAAACAATATTCGCTCTCGATGTCTATGCGCAGCGCAAGTTGACTCTCACGCGAAAGAAATCTCGAGTTCATAATCTAATCGTTTAATAGAAACACGATTCCAATCAGCGCGCGTATTTTCTTCAAGCTAATTTCTAATGTACCTTATAGTCAGTTTAATCATTTAAATGAGTTTGTCTTAAAAACTAAGACCCTGTGAATACTACGCCAGAGGAATTTGCGAAAACAGAAGTTTCGCTCTAAAAACGCCCCAAATGTCTTCCGTCCACACTACGGATTAGTGACATTTCATGATGGATTAGTGTGGAAGGTAGGCCTCACCGTGGAAATAATGTCGCATTTTCAGATTCCTCCAGTGAAGTATAGACACTGCCTTAATCTAAGCAGTACCGTAGCATTTTAACTTTCCTAAAGTATGAAAGCCTTTCTCTACTCTTGGATCGCCCGTGTCACCGAAACGGAGCTGCGTCACCGGCAGTTTGGACTTGTCAGTCAACAGCCCACTATCTTCGCGCCAAGTCATATCATTTGCGTCGCAGTTACAGGCTCCGCCAGTTGCGCACGAGTCGTTCATTCCGCACGCGCACATGTCACTCTTAGGAGAGGCTCCTCCCCAATACTTCATCTTCTCTTTGTCACGGGACACCCACCAACCGTAACGCAATCCTTCCCACAGGAGCACCGAATGATGGCATTCGTATTTTATGAACTGTTCGCAGCGGCTTGAAACTTGGATGAGGTGTGTGATCTGAAGCATGGTGACTCCTTCGTAAGTCACGTTTTTTACATAGCTCCCAGGAGACACGTACCCTTTAACGGCGGTCCTTTGTTCCGAGTTGTGACTGACAACTGATACACCCACACCATCCTTATCAGTCATGTTGCAACGTACTTTGAAATACGGCGAATCCTGATCTGGCTTAATATCGAAAACGCCGCTCTGATTGTAACCCGCCAATCTCAACTCACTACACGATCTTGCATGAACCGTTAAAACAGAACTGGCGTTTATGGCAGCAACTTCACTTTTCGCCGAGCAGATGTACAACCCGCCGTCGTTAACAGAAGTGACGTTGATCAACAGTGTTCCGTTGCGCAAAATCTGGTGAGCATTTGGCATTGTAGAGCCCTGCCTGGACCAAGTCACAACACCACTATTTGCTTGGCACGGGAGTAAAACTTTTCCACCAATATAAGAATTTAGCCCCACGAGTGGCTGGACAAGGAACTTTAGTTTACGGAGTACGGAAATGTGAGCAGAAGCTTTGACCTCATTGACGTCATTTTTTGCAGTGCACGTGTACTTATCATTATCTTCTAATGAAGCGTTGTGGATCACGAGTGATCCGTCAAGAGAGTTTTTTGCGAGCATGCGCCCCCTGGCTGATGACGCTGTCCAACTGATCACTGGATCAGGAAATCCAGACGCTTTGCAGGTCATGGTCGCGTTCTCGCCTTCCTCGATCGTTACGGGTTGTGGCGTCTTTGTGAAATTAACTGGAACTGGAAAAAAAATGAAAAAAGGCTTCATTTTGTGCGGCTTCATATACTGCATACAATATAACCGCGGCCGAGTGGTCAAAACCACCTTGCGTCACCTCATCGCCAAAAGAATGTCTGTGTAGACGGCTATCTAAACGACTCACAAGTAGACGCAAGTGTAAAGCTTGCATGGAGCTACTTGCGACTACGTTTGGCTAGGCCTTGCGTGAGCCTACGGTGAGTTGCGGTGACTTGCGTTTAGTTTGGTCGAGATCAAATTTGCACGCAAGACGACGCAAGTTTTTGTTGTTTTTTTTTTTTTACCGTATGGCCACCCAACTCAACAACCCAAGACAACTCAAGTTACAGTAACATATTAGCAAATTGAATACAAGATATGTCTCCGGGTTTTTTAACATGGAGACCAAGATGGCTACCACCGAAAAGCTCGAGGAAAGCAATGAGGAAACTTGCGAGTCCGTGTGGCCACCCCACTTAAGTCTGTACGTAAACTCAACTAGGGGCTACTTGCAACTACTTGCGAGACCGTTTGGCCAAGGATTGAGAAAACGAGCTATTAATTAGGTAAGACTTTCATTTGGCGCTGCCATTATCCTAAATAAGGTAGTTTTAGGTTTAAGAGTGAACTTAGGGCGTCGCCCTTCAACTGATAGATGAATTCATGAGATGTAAGTGAGCTATTGAGCAGTAGAATCATAATTCATGGGTACTGTTTATTATGCTTACACCTGAAGATGGTTGTACCTGTCAAGACTGTGAATAAAAACCCAAGTAAGCGAGAGACTATAGACCTTTTTAGCTTGGTGGTCACGTGATTTGAAACGGGTAAAGATAAATCCAACATGGCGTCCGCACTGCCACGTGCAGGTGAAGGAGATGATGTTTCCTGGGCGAAATCTTTAGCTTTCCTGCCAAAATTCTCCTATTTTGTAATACACGATCATCTTAAAGATTGCGGAAAGAAAGAGATCGGCGATAAAGCTTATAAAATTATCGGTTTACGATGTGTACGTGTGTCAACTATCAGAGTCTGTGATTATCGTAAGAGCCCGTTGTCATCGAAGCCAAAGGAAAAACGAGGATCCCCACAAAGTATAGATTGAAGTAACTGATAGCAATGGTGAACGATCAAATGAAAGCTGCTGAGTAATCCTTTTACGATGTTATAACTGTCAGGAATGTTGATAAAACCTAAGAGTGTAACCGTCTAAATGGAAGCCCGTAAGCAACATTTTCTTGAGATCCTGCTTGTTTAAGTAGTTTTGCAAATGAAGACTATATGTCAGTTTTTTGAAATATAACTTGGAAGTAAATGTTGTACAGTGAAAACCAGTTACTGGCACTCACAAGCAGGCCTTGAAATGGAATCCGCAGGGTAAAAGGAAGGTGGGAAGACCAGCCAAAACCTGGAGAAGATCATTTGAAGAAGAGATGAAGAAAGCAAACATCAGCTAGAATACAACAGAGAAGACTGCGGCAAACAGAGTCCGCTGGCGCAGCATTGTGGACGCCTTTTGCTCCACGAGGAGCCTAATGGAATAAAGAGAAATGTTGTACATGCTACAGCATTACTCATAGTGTAACTTTAATTGAACTTCTCAAAGACATATCGATAGTGGCCTAGATCGGATGCATCTCACACACGCATAAATTACAAACAACTTAAATATGCGCAATCGGGTACATACCACGCAGAGTATTCCCTAGCACCGATTGTAAATTAACTTTGCTAATAAATATCGACGCACATACCATGGACGATCAACAAGTTGGTTGATTTTGCTATTCCCAGAACATTCCTAGCTTGGCACACATACATCCCAGCGTCCTGTGTTAGTATCCTGCTTATGACCAACGTACCATCACTATGTATCACGTGACGACCTCCTGGTAAAGATCCATACAGTCGCACCCAGGTTACTTCTGGTAAAGGAAGTCCTTCGGCTTTGCATGATAACGAGGTCGAGTGTGTCTGTTGGACGGTCACCACTTTAGAAAGTGTAGTGATTGTGGGAATGGAAACTGAAATACCCGGATCACCTGGCAGAATATAATAACGTTAAAGGAAAGAAACTTGATACAGTGATATTAATGGTAAAAAATGCTAGATATAACCGCGATATGTGGATACCTGTTTGCGTCACAAAAAAAGGCAATGGAGAACGCGTCAGAATTTTAGCAGCCTATTTGGCCCAGCCAAGCGCTTAAGAGGATTTACCGCCAGAGAGTGTGGAGTAGAACTTATTTCTCCAATGGACTTAGTCATTGTGGCCCTGGATTAGCTTCACCTCATGTTGATGTAACAAACTGAGAATCAATTTACCTTTTTCTCCTTTCGGTCCCAAAGGTCCAGCCAGACCTCTTTCTCCACGGATTCCAGGAATTCCTCGAGTTCCTTCTTGGCCCTTTTCGCCTTTGGGACCTCTTAAACAAAGTCTTTCCTCTGTAGCACAGAACAATTGCGTTAAGGATCCTATCACAGTGCGAACCTCATTCTCTATTTCCTGTTTTATCTTGCGGTTGATGCCTTTCCTGGTTTTTTCTCGTGGCTTGGACTCGTTACCAGGCTGCAGATCTCTACTGAACCTTCTTCGGGGATCTGTAGGCTTGCTTTGTTTTAATTTCTCTGCATGGTTTAATCAAGAAAGAATTGCAAGGTATCGCTTTTCTTATTTTGAGAATATTGGCTCAAAGAAGCTTAGTCAAGTCGAGTCAATTAAGTTATATTCAATTAACTTTAAATTGAAGGAAACCTGAAAATTCTTAGTTTGCACTCACGTGATCAGACGGCCATGTTGGTGTACAAAAGAAAAGGAAAACGTAGCTCGCGTTTAGCAATAATAATAGCGCCAAATTCCCAAAAGACTTTTTCGCTCTTGTTCAGTACACCAATATGGCCGCCAATGACGTCATGTGCCAACCAAGGATAGCAGTTTACTAAGAATAATCAACACCAAAACGATAATATCAAACCATAAAGGACTAAGAATGAAAACAAAAATAACTTATTATATGATATTTGCCGGCTGGAAGGTCGGTATAGTGAAAAACTGTGACCGAGGTCTTGAAAATGCTGCCCGAGGCCGCAGTCCGAGGTCAAAGTTTTTCACTATACGGATCGACCCTAAGCCGGTAAATAACTTATTTATTTTTCCAAGCTCTCAAACGAAAAAAGCCGGTAAATAACTTATTTATATTTTCCAAGCTCTCAAACGAAAAAAAACTCACGGAAAAAAACTCACGCAAGCGTTACTGTGACCGTGGTCAGAGATAAGAAAATCCGGACCGCGCTAAGAACCAATCAGATTGTAGGATTCGTTAACGTGCCCGCTTGGAAAAAAATAACTCAAAGTACTACTATGACGAAAATCAGAAAAAGTAGTCTGCTCGACAAGATAAACGCTCTTCACTATTTTCAAATATCTCTTTATTCAAAATATGCCAATTAGGCATGTGATGACGTCATACATCTAACCAAAGATATCTCAGCCAATTTGTATCAGAAATGTGCTCCGCAATGTGAGCTTTACAGTTACCATGGCAAAATACTGTGTTCCTCCCCAATATCAAAGGCTTTTCTGATCACCTTTGGCGTTTTGCTAATGGCGCCTAATATGTTAAATCGGGTTTATGGCTTTATTTGCATATTTTAAGCGTTTTTTAAACTTGAAAATATCCGGAACTAATGCGGGTATTTACAAGTAGTGTCTTCACATTAGTTCCCCCAAAGAAAACTCGACTTAGAGATTTGGGGCAATAGGCCATTTTCTCATTTCCTCATTTCCCATTTTCTCATTTCCTCATTTTCTCTTGGCCATTTTTCGATATATTAAAATTCAGTTTGAGAGTGAGGCCTAGAGGACACATGCAAAAGAAATGAATAAACATAGTAATTAAGTTTCCTTGTTTGTATCCTTTAAGCCCCACTACCAAGCTGAATTTTAATATATCGAAAACGGTCTGTTGCATATGTAAAAATTGAAATGTGGATACGCAATAGAGATTCCTGATTAAGGTGGCGAAATTTGGCCTCTTCATGACGGTGGCTTATATCATTTTATGAAATAATTGTCGGTGTCATGGTGTTCTTGTAAAGAGCTGATCGAGATGAATGTACACTGAATGAAGACCGAGAAAGCTTTTATTATCCGATAACTTAGGATTATCGCTGAGAATTTGATAAAATTGGAAGGGATTAAAATGATGGTGGAAGCGTTAGTCAGTTCATTTCCTTTTGAAACCGACAGAAGGTAAAAATATTGTTTTTTATACTCCGTCATTGAAATCTAAACTGATATTCTAGGAATCCAAGAACAATTGCTGAACTACTTACCGAGTTCACGGGGGAGATCTAGTATGGCAAATCCTTTAGAGAGGTGAGTCTCCAGTTCGTCAATTCTTCTCTGCATAAGAGATAACTCGATTGTGGCGTTGTTAGATCGCATGAGAGAGACAGCAGAAAGAAGCATGGAGAAAGTGGTCAGAACAACGACGAAGCTTTGAAACGCATCCATCACTGATAGCCTTCTGTTTTCAGGTCAATGACACTGGCAACTTTGTTTTTTTCTATCTAGCACGTATTCGGTAATAAACACAGCATAAAGAAAAATCGCTACATGATATATGACAAGTTCACGGCCCCTGCAGGCAATGGAATTTTGTTTCAACCTAAAAAAAGCTTACTGCATGAGGAACCTCAAATACTGTGATGAGGGCAACTTTGTGAAACCGAAGTTGTACCGAGTCACTCAATTACTTAAAACAATCACTTAAAAACGTAGACTCAATGTTTACAGTATTTCAATTTTGCGATTTCTAGTTTATAATATGCAGTGGAGTCTTTTAATCCGGACACCAATGGGCCATTGTCAATACGCAAACAGACACATGAACGATGCGTCAACGAGCGGGAGAGGTTAAGTTTTTCATGCATCTGTACGGGTTTTGACAATGAATTTCGTCATATCATTGTCAAAGTAGTCTTTGTATCTATTCGGTTATCGCCTCGTGGATCCTCAGCTACCTTGACAATGTTCTAATGAAAGTATGATCAATTACAGGACAGACGTTGAATGTGTTTAATGGCTCTCTACTTATTTCATACATCTATGCTTTTAAGATTTTCTGTCAGCAAAATTTTAAGACCGCTAAAGTATCCCTGGTGACGCAAGAGCATGCGTTGTTCACTCCACATGCTCATCAAACTCATCTCCAGAGCCTGCGCGTTTTCGGTCAGCGGTAACTGAACGACCAAAGCCTTGTCACCACGACCGGAACCTGAAAATCCCTGTTCCGGTTTGGTCAGTGTGAACGTGCTGCGTTCAAGTTCAATAACGGTTTCTGAGCATGTAAAAAGAAAGTAACCAGTTTTGGAAAACGACTACAGAAATGGATTCTTCTCTGCCAGGAGCCCATCACCAGTCTCTGCCTGTTCCGCATGTCAAACCGATTTTTTTGAACAGCGACAAATTTTAATCAAGGTGCCCCAGTAACTAGCCAATAGCCTCGTTCAATACATTTTTAGCCAAACAAGCGAATAAGCTGTCATCTTCTTATTTAATATCGTCAAGAGACCATCTACATGTTTACCTCGCTATCTCTTCGTTTTGTAAAACCCCATTTTGGAGCATTTTGTCTTCATTAGAATAAGCGCTTTCCAGGGGAGAGGGCATGGGAGGTTTTTGTCCAGGTCTGATTTGCGGTTTCTGCAACCCACAGACAGGAACAACGAAGTTGAAGTCAATTTCTGTTCTGCTTCTTTAATATCCGATTAAGTGAATGGGTACAAAGGAAAGGTCATAGTTAGGTTCACAATGCAACATTTGGGGTCACTTCCATTAAGCCCCAGGGGGAGAATGGTATTCTACGTACTTTTAATGGGGGTGGGGTCACTTCCATTAACCCCAGGGGGAGAATGGTATTCTATGTACTTTTAATGGGGGTGTGGTCACTTCCATTAACCCCAGGGGGAGAATGGTATTCTATGTACTTTTAATGGGGGTGGGGAACAGGTTGAGCCACTTGTGTCTCTTTACCAGGCCCTATTGATGTTTCAGACCAACAATTAATACATCATCTTCTATCCTCATATTTTACATTCATTTTTCAGTCAAACCTATAATCTTGTTTCCACCAAAACAGCTCCGGGACGGCACAGGGAAGTACGTACCTACAGAGCTTGCAAAGGGGAGTACCTTGTCCCATGCCATTATTATTGAACAAAAGTGTCTCCTTAAATTTGTTTTATTTTTACTGTGGGATAAATATGTTCCAATAAATAGTATTAAAAAATAATATTAAGTTGGTAACCTCAAGTACAACAATAAAACCTTTAATAAATTACCTATATATCTTATTATCAAGCCAGTTAAGATGTCATTCATAAGAAGCATAGTGCGATAACCAGTGAATACCATCTCATGGCAACTACCGGTATTTGTTACAAAAAGTTAAAAAAAATTCAGTCACGTTACAAAATTTTAATTATTACTTAATTAATAAAAATCAAAGCACTTAATTTATCATACTGCTTTCATTATTTGACTTATTATAAAATTATTAGAAAATTTATGAACCTTATTTCAATAAATCCAGTCCAAAAGCAAATTAAAGCAAATAAGAGTAAGTGATTCAATATTTATGAAATAAACAGAATTAAAACAAATTAAGAAAACTATCTGCACTTCAGTTAGGTATTACTGGTACTCAATACATGTGCATCATTCTGTTTTTCCTGTGTTAGGAAATTCTTCTGACTACTATTACATGTAAAATACACACTGCCCAGAATGTACAGGTACATGTTGAATTTGGATATTGTAAAGAAGCCTTGTAGTGCTATGCACCTTACTGTTGCCACCTACGAAACATTTTGATAACTTCTGACTGATGCCTTTTGTTTCTAATGGCCAATGAAACTAAGACAGCTTTCTGATGGTTTCAAATGTTTGCAGGGTGAGAGTACTGTAATTCTCATGAGATTGATTGATGAATTTGAGAATTTAACATCCCCACCCTTGACAGTTCCCATGTCTTTGGGGCCAGTTCAAATAGAAGCCAGCACAAAGTTGGCAAGTGGTAAAAGTATGGTGCATAGTGCTGCGACAGGTTATGAATATGACTTCTAGGGTGCAATGCCTGTTTATGTCACTATTCTGACAATTAAATTTGGTAGTATAAATTTATAGAAAGATGACATAAGATTCTGTCCCAAAGAATAACAAGAACAAATGTTTGAAAATATGCAGAATATTTCTTGTTCAATGTAATACAACAACTAAATGCATGGTTTAAAACAAATTTTATACACTAAATTAGTCCTTTCTTTTGTACGGTTGGCTATTCTATATCATGTTCCTGAATGTCTCTATCTGTAAAAAAAAAAAAAGAGGAACATAAGAATTAGAAATGAGGAGATTGGCATAACCTTTCACTGATTTACAATGTAGCATATTTATTTGCTCATGATCAACACTTCATAACAACATTCTTCAACAGGGAACTGAAAAATTGAAACTTACATATGCATGCAGCATGCATCCTTGTGACTTGAGCTTTCAACTGCAATCCAACTCCTCAGGTTTTCCTCTTGTCCGCTTCTCTCTTCTGTTTTTTATCTTGTTTCCCAAATGATCCACACACCAGCATTTACTCTTGTCCACCATGCATTGCATTGGTTCATAATAGCCTTCTTCATCACATTGTGGCATGTACTTTGGCTTGAAATTGGGTACTCCACCAGTCAAGATGCTGCTGAGTAAGTCCGCTTTGTGTGCCATCTTTTTTATTTTATGTAGACAAGGTCCTTCTTGGTGTTCTTGTTTTTCATTTAATTCTTCACCACCTGAAAGAAATTGTACTCATTATAAACAAATTAAAACACCTTACTATGGTTGCAGGGAAGAGATCTCTAAGCACAGCATTTGTACATTATGTGTTTGTCCTTGTCAGGGCTCAACACTCACATTTACCCACTTTCCATTATGGAAAGTAAAATTCTAAGAGGCAAAGTAAACTTAGAAATCTACTATCCAAAGTGGAAAGTAGTGTAAAAAGTTAGTGTCAGCATTCCAATGAAAATACTATTCAACAGATTGAAAATATTATTCAACAGATTACATGTAAATTAATTACATTTGCCAAGGAATTAAATTCATAGCATTTATCAATATTTTCACTTTACTGTTTCTACTTTGTTAAAAAAAAAACAGCACTGTAGGTTTAAATCTTACTTGACTGAGACGATAAGGGACTTTCTAGCTTTTCTTTCTCATCGTAGGAAGACTGAAATTCTTTGTCATCTGAAAGTAATCATATAGAAGCAAACATGAATTGGTAAATTGAAAGCTCTGAAGATAGATCTAACTATACAGGTGTGTAGTGGCACACTAACTATTGTATCACAGAGCAGCAACTCTTATCAGTGGTCAAATCTGTTCATGAAAGAGAGCAATGCTTTAGAAGCTAAATTGTTTACTCCTTGCCTGAACTGGCCAAGAGTGTTGTGTTCCTTGAGCTACTGGTATGTCTAGGCTCACCTACAGGGAGAGAGAGCGGGTAAGGGGGTAAGTGAGGGGATGAGGTGGGTGAGAAAGATCCAGAAGAGACAGAATAGAAAACAAAAACATCAACATAGAGAACCTGTGTCATACAACACCACCGAATCATAAAACACTGTACTTTAAGCCTGGTTACTTGAAGACTCACTTGCATTTAGGCATCTCTCCTCACATTCCTCTATGGACATGAAGTTGTTTCCATTTTGACCACACCCTCCAAAGATGAATTTCTTGCACTTATTCAACCTACTGTTGAAGTACCACCTCGGGAAATATCCCATGCACATACCCGATTTGACTCTCTGCTGACAAACATCTACATTGAACAACAGAATGAAGATTTAAGTAAAAGTGAAAAATGTTCATAATCATGTCCCTTTTCTTGTTTGTCCTTCATATTTAGTTCGTAATAAATCCACACTGTACAAACAACTGGCACTGCGGTGTGCTGTCTCTTGTTTTTTGTTACAATTATAGGCCTTTGAAGCAACTTTACAGATGAAGAACAAAAACAAAATGGGTGTAATCAGTGCTCGAAATTAGCAGTTGTATGGTTGTCCAAGACAACTAAAAAAATGGTTTGGACAACCATTTCTCTGTGAAATTAAAGGTCCAAGGAAAATAAAAACCCAGGAGAAATTGCAATAGTTATCATTACTGTGACCAAAAAACAAAATAAAGGTAGCTAAAGCTATAGTGGCCTTATGCGCCTACTGGCGCGACAAGAATTGATGATGATAGGAGGTTTAAATCTGGTATTTTTGCTCACTGATGGACGCACCACAAACTGCCATGCTTTCAAACTTAGGCCTCCCCAGGCCATATTATGGCACGCAGGTAATCATTCTTTTCCAAGGCATTGCAGGTTGTCAAATATACATTTACAGGTAACAAAATTCTGCTAATTAATTGAGAGTAGCTAGCCAGCTTTGGTGAAATTTGCAAATTGATGCTTAATAATTATTGCTGGGTTGTGGACAAGGCTATTATTTAGAGTATTCAGATAAATTATTATTCTTTTCAAAAGAATGCCAGGACTTTGTTTTGTTTGATGTAACTTTTAGGCTTTGTAACCACAGGCTTTTTGCTGTTGTTACTTGCTGTTGTGTTATACTTATTCATTCAAGGAAGTACTTTTTCTAAGCGTTAGGTTGTTTAGGTGAAAGTGTGAACTGTTCTAAAGATAGGGGTTAGGTAATCCTGTATTTGGAATAAGGGCAACCAGGATAATTTTTTTTTAAAATTTCAAGCATTGGTGACAGTAGATGTTTGCAATAGACAAAGTTTGAATGCCCTACAAACACTAAAATCTGGGACTTTACTGGATTTCTCTAGCATTTGTAGTAGATTTAACTTTCTTAAGAATATACATGTGATAACCCTGGGCAGTAGCTTATTTAGGCAATATTATGTCTGACTGGATTTACAAAAGACATGCCAAAGAAAATATCCCAGCCTACATAATTTTCTGCGTCTGGGAGGAGCCCTAGACATTCCATACTGGTGATTAAGTCTTCAAACCACGTCATGTACAATGATCTGATTGATAGTTTCTGGCATAGAGGAATTCAAAGCGAACCCACAAGCAACACGAGACATTACATTATCCCAGTAAAGCTGCGTCATTAGTAAAAAAAAATTAGGCACTCAAATCTAACGCGTTATTTTGGCCAGAAGAGCTTAATAAACTAAAGGAGTTTGTTGTGCTTGAAATACACAACAACAGATACCAGCGGTTCCGTACACTCAATACTTTACTCTGGAAGCTAGGGGTTTAACTGAAACAAAACGCACCTTATTTTCAACTGGCTTGCAAATAAGATTAGACGTACGTTAAGCTTACATGGAAAAAATTGCACAAATGAACTTTTTGGTATGTTTCAGTTTCATTCCCAGTCAGGTCTGTAGGAAACCTGTTACCCTCAGAATTCTACAGCAACGCTCACACAACATAGTTGAAACAACTGTACATCCCCTCTTTTCTTATAAGCTTAAATTTGCTGAGAATTACGAACTAAACTTCACGTTACAATACAACATTACCTTGATTTTTATCGCCTTCGCCGCTGATAACGACACCGACCTATTGGAAATGTGTTTACGGAGAATAGTCAACAAATTATAAACGGCTACTAAACTGAAGCACGAAGACCACTGACTAGGAACTTACCAATAACACGGAAACAATGCAAAATAACCCGTAATTCAGCGCCATGTTTGAAGCTTCTCTTGTTTTTTCCCGAAAACCTTCACCGGTATAAATAGCAGCGTTCAAGATCTGACGTCACTTCCATTACAAGACTTCCGGAATTCACACCGGAAATGCCATGTGCATGTTCTCTCCCACTTTTGGAGATTTTTTTAACAAGTTAGCCGCAAAGGAGATTGTGACGAAGGCGAAAAAACCCTCTTTGCCCCCACCCGATGAAGTGTTGTCAAAAAGAAGTCTCTAGAAAGTTCTTATTTTTCTCCTTTGGCTTGCTATAAAAAAATATACTAAAACAGAAACACTTAACAAATTATGCTTGAAAACCCAGAGCAGAAGTCAATAAGTAGAGATGTCTCTTGATCGTAGTGAGTTCTAATAATCCAAACAATATCCCTTGCTTCCTATTTCATGAAATTATGCTTTGTTCAATACATGTAGTCCTCCTTCATCCAAAACGATGAAAAACGATTCTTCAAAAAATACGCTTCTCAATCTCGCAGAATTCTAGTCAAATTTCATGGTTCTCACAGTCTGAGTTTAATTGAACAAGTTGTCCTAGTGTCTCCATTTCCTTTTCAAGGCCAAGACAGTCCCTGGCTTTGATGTGGGTCTTCAGGGACTCCCAAGGGTTTTGGTGAACAATGGAACATGTCAACCAATTTCAACGGGAAGAGGGATAATTCTGGAATAAATTTGAGAGATCAAGGGATATCACTACATGTACTATTAACAGGAACTTTGACAAATTTTAGGTACAATGGAATATATAATACGGAACAAAGGGTACAAAGTGAAATTTTCAAGGATCAAAGGAAAATGCTATCCCCCTAACCACTCCCCCCCCCCCCAGGGAGGCCCTCGCGCTTCCTACTACAAGTAACAAAAAACTCTTATATTTGTATACTTTATTTCAATTTAATCAAGCACAAATTTTCCCTTCACATTCCCTTACTAGCCAAAATACTTCCACTTGATGTAGCTACCATTGTAAACAAGATTGAGTAAGAAAGCAAAAAGGGCTATCAACTACAGAATTGATTCCATCTTGACAAGTTGTATTTCTTTCTAATTGTTCTACACAAGTAATATTATTATTAGCAGTTGTTACTAGTGTTTATAACATTAATGTTAGAGTAGCCGCTGGAGGAACTTGTCTTGAATCTACTTTCCTGGATTCACAACAGGTTCCTCTTCTTTTTCTTCTTCCTTGGGAGGTTCTGTGTTGTCCACTAAAAACAAGTTAACAGTTCTAATTAAAATCAACATTATTTAACAAATATATTCCATGCTCCACTGCATATCACAGGTAATGTCAAAATGTGCCTTTCCCAAAAAATATCCATACTCCCCCTTGCTTAATGGCAATAGAGAAATGGTAGTTTTAAGTCTGATAGAAAAAAAACTTAACTTGACTAATCAATGGCATCAGATCTATTCATCCAATGTTGATGAAAACGTGAAACATTTAGAATAAATTGAGTAAACTTTTTGCAAATGTTTGGAGTTCAAATGAAAATAACTAATGAGAGTTTGGTCTGGATTATTTTGAATACTTACCACACTCTTCCAGTCCTTCAATCTTGCCCCCATTTCTGTCCACACACCAGCATTCTTTATTACCACTTCTGTCGACAGCTCTGCATTGACGGGGGAGGTAGAATCCATCTTCATCACAGGATGGAGTGTAAATCCCAGGTAGTGGCCGGGACTCTCCTCTCAACAGTATGGATGGCATTTTGCGCAATTTTTGTAAGCACGGCGGTTCTGTAAGATAAGGGTCATGATTGGCCTCATTTGTTTAAAGCACAGAATATATGGACCTGCAAGGAAGTAACATCGCTTCTAGTGTGGAACCACTCATCCTTAGGAGCTGGTGCATCTGGGGTCGGGAGTTCCTAGGGTGTTGACATATCTCCTTAGTGTCTTGCCCAAAACATGTAGCATTAGCTATGCCCACCCTTTGTCTAGAAAAACATTATCTTGTGCGTTCCCTTTTGCTGTAGGTGTGCATAAGAGAAAGACTGTGTTGTGGTTTTTGAGTGAACATAAGTAAAAATCCTTTTGCAATACATGCTTTAATTTGCAGAAGTACAGTAACTCCAGTTTAGCAACTTTGTTTCTATAATTTAAAGTTATTTCAAACTTATTGGGTGCTCCAATGGATGCTCCACTTTGTGCTCAGTGCTTATCAATGTTTTTCCAAGAGGTGAACCAAGGCCAGTGTATCACAATTAAAAATCTCTACAATCAGCTTTACACAAGAAATCCAGTATCTAGTCAAATGTTACAGCAAGATTTAGCCAGCCAACTTTGTCATACAAGTATCAACCTGGTCTGAGCCACTATCAGCCTGGTTTGAGCCAAGAACTTCTGTCTAGTAAGATTTATTCATCTTTGCAATCAATAATTCATTCTTTTAATTGGTACACTCTAAATTCCTGCCAACTCTGCAGTGTGACCATTTCATCTAACTTAAGTGAGACCCAAGATAAATTTACCTCGGGAAAATTTATTTAGGTAAAACATTTTTCCCTGTGTAAAATTCTCTAGTGTGCCCACAACTAAATAGAAGAGGATACAATGTTAGTCTGAAAATCTGAAATTCTACTCTACCTACCATTCCTTATAGAATACAGAATATAATAACAGTAATAATAACCTTTTACTTTGAGAATTTTAATTTATAATAAGTTAGTTCTTCCTTACCAGCTGTGGTAAAACAAGAACAAAATTCGGCTTCCGTGAAAGTCTCTCTTCCTTTGGCACAGTCTTTAAAGAATGCTTTTATGCAAGGCTCTGTTCCAATCTCATAAATGTCTGCCAGCTCAGCTTCATCCAAAACACCATCAGCATTTTGATCCAACACATAATTGAACACAGAATGTATTGGTTCACGGCAAACTGTTTTTTCAGAGCCTGACAGGAACAATAACAAAAATTTTAACTAAACAGGTGATAAAAATATTTCAACTTCAATGTGAAGAAATGAAAAAGAAAAGACTTGGCCTCAAGGTTCCTACCTGAAGGAAAAGGCATTTTTGCATCCTTCATCTTCAAGTGTGGTAAAACCTCTCCAAGCTTGGGCAAATCAAAACCGTTGAGCTTCCACTGTTCCTTCTGATGCACAGAACGAAGAATATGGAACCAATCCAACAGTCGGGCTGTGAGCATTCTGCAGCTTTCTATGTGAGAACAAAATTAAAAGGTAGACTAGTAATACCACAGAATGAGAGTAAATAATAAAATTAAATATAAAAAAATTTCCAATAAAATATGAGGCAGTCATTTTTTCTAGTGCTTTTTACTTGTTTTCCATCCCACGGTCACTGCATAATAACAAGGCTAAAACACTAGAAGTGGGTATACTGGTATGTATGTAAGTACCAAGGCTACAGGAAGCCAGAAACAAAAAGGTTCTTGATTAGCCCAATAGGGGATAGGGGGACAAAGACAAAAATTGCCATATAAGATTAATTATTGTTGTATTTGCAAGAAGTGGGCTCATGTAACAAGAATGAGGATTAACAAAAATAACAAATATTGCACGTGGCCCTATTTACATCCCCATTCAGTCACCCTTCCTTATCCCTATCACCCAACGGTCCCCTGGACCCGTCCTATTCCTGGCTCCTCCACAATCACCACCACCACCTCCACCAATGAGTGGAAATTTAAGGTTTCTTTCCAGCAAAATATTTATAAGAGCTGGTCAGGGTGAGAAATTTCTGGACAGTTAGCAGTGAGTCATTGGCTTGCAAAAAAGCAAGGGCTTTTTCAAGGCCGGTTGGCTACATAACCTAGGATGCCAAAGAGCTCCCAAGACAGTCTAGCTAGTCTGTTAGAAGCCCCTTTGAGACCTCCAGAACATACCTACACCTTTCATGTGATTTGGTTTGAAACCCAACCCAACATACACACACACACACACACACACACACACACAC
>Ga0126337_10000005_pt1 | contig 56828 bp, 26 predicted proteins | sample DipCmetagenome_FD_92527 | JGI IMG/M metagenome (GOLD analysis project Ga0126337, IMG submission 92527) | Coral microbial communities from La Bocana,Puerto Morelos, Mexico - Diploria C A metagenome | ecosystem: Host-associated > Invertebrates > Cnidaria > Coral | place: La Bocana,Puerto Morelos...
ATCAGCTAGTATATATATATATATTACAATAAGTAGAACAATAGAAGAAGCGGCGCATTAATTACAATAGGTGAGGAAGGCGGATCTATTACAACAAAGGGATGTGTGAAGTAAACTGTCTAAGACTAAAAACTGTAAGAGCGTAGCGGCGTAAAACAATAGTTATTGTATAGGATAATTATAAGCGTCAATTGTTATAACTTTTAGAATTCTAACTAAGAGACTAGTTCAAATAGGCGGATATTCTGAAGGATAAACTGTGGGAAATAATAATAAAAAACTTCTTTCTATCAAGTGACTAAGCTGGCATGGCTGTTCAGGTTTATTTTTATAGAAAGCATATATTGCCACATTGTTATTATTCGCAAAGCTCTCATAACTCAACTTACATGAATTACAAAAATTACTTTCCTATTTCTCAGTTTCAAATGGTAACAAGCAATTCTCCAGACAAACGCGCCAATTATCATCATCTTGCTGCGTCTATCGCTCATACGCTAGTGAAAACCAGCCTTGATTGAGCTAACTGCATATTATTAAATATAGATGTGCCGCATGAGTATCGTGTTAAGAAAAAAGAAAAGAAACTTGACAACGTACCAGAAACATCTGTCGCTGAGTTCTGCCATCGAAACAAAATGTTATTATTCTAGGCCTTCGAAACATCGAAATAAACACTTCTTCTAACGCAAGAACTGTTTAGTTAGCCAAAACCGTGAGAAACTTGCAAAACGTCACTAGGGGTTTACCTCGGTGTAAAAACCTGTGAACTTTTTCTTTGTTTAGGGGTTATTGTTTGTGTGCTCTATATTGCTTCGGGGCTCTTTGTTGTCTTGCTCGTTCTTTGTTTTACGATGAGCCCTTATATTACTAGCTACGTCTAGCCGTACCCACCTCCCGTTTTTCCATGGGGGTGAGTACGGCTACACGTAGGCTAGGGTCTTACATCTGATGAAACTAAAACTTTTTTTTTATTTTGGAAAATAAATGACGTCACATGAAAACCAAGAATAAGGCGCTGCAGCTTCAAGTAAGATTTATCGATGACAACACTAGTTAATTAACTTTGTTAGGGGAAAACTCTTCACTGTTTTGCGTAATCAAATGTAGATTCCTATTTAAGGTACGTATTACAAGTAAATATCTTTCTGGTCTTTTTTCAGATATTTGGTTTTCTATCGTGGATCTTATTTACAGTGGATTTTTTTCTTCTTATGAGACAATATGGTCAGTTTCCTTGTTTCAAACGGAAGGGATGTAGAGTGACTGTACAACAAGTGTCACCAGTGGCAGACAATGAACAAGAACAGGCTGCTCATGCAAATTTGAACTGACGACACGAAATCTTCGCCTTGAAACATAATTTAAACAAGCTGGACATCTTTATGTGGTTGATAAAATGAAAGTTGGTGGGGAAAAGCAATTGTTTTCCAGTGCGGCATTAAATCATATCTTACAGATCCGTTTTTAATACGGTATCCGGAACAGTAGTGACTGATATCCTGACCTCTGTATCTTTCTGGCCAAGTGTTGCCAAAGATGGTAAATACTGGACTTGAAAGCTTTCAAAGAACAATTTACGAAGAAACTGTAATGTTTTCAAGAAAAGGAAAGCAAGGAAAATAAGACGCCGAAATGGCAAATATTTAAACTCTGCATCCTTTCGATGTAACTTTGTTCAAGACATCAAGTACGTTGCTTGAAAGCACGACCAAATAACGCTCCAGATCCAAGACGTCACCAATTAGTGAAATCAACTACTACTTCCTTTTAACAATCGTCTTGCAAAGCAAGCCGTTTTGTCCAATAAAGCAGTTTAGAAACATTTCAGCACAACGAGCTGAAATACACTCTGCGATGAGAGCAGAAATAAAGTCAGTCTTTATGTAGCTGTGTTTGGCTCTGTCGTTGTAGGCTCGATGACCAGCCGCTGTTTGTTTAAGGAGCACTCGCTCCACCCCTGAACTCACCGGCTCTCTCGGGGACGAACGTACCCTGACGGATTCTAGTGACTCACGGCTGGCGGAACGAAATCCTATACTAGGGAGTTTAAGCAACGACGACGGCTACCCCGAGGACGACGCCTAGATCTGTTCAGTACGCCAGTACATCGTTCAATTCCTGGCAAATGGAAATACGAAAAAATAGCTGTCGTCGTGCACGTTCCTCAGACAACGCAGAACTTGGTCATTTCACGTTCTTGTTTTGCAGAGGACGGCGAAAAAATGTACAAAGATTTACAACGCACGTGCACAGCCATTGTTTTTCTCATTAAAACTTTTGTTTGACGTTCGCGTTGCCGTCGTCTTCGTGGTTTGCTTAAGCTCTCTGTGTTAGGAGGAAAGAGAGGGATGAATGCAAAATAATATCTAGTAGAAAAATCAGGTTTTTCATATTCTAATAGACTGGATATAACCATATATGATTGATCTGGCTTAATGGATTGTGAGGAAGTTCTGAAAAACTATATCCGTGGAAAAGTGTTCTTTTGTTCCGATTCAAAGTAAACAGGAAAGTAAACGGAAGAGGATAATAGAACTAAAAATACTGCCATCAGAATATAAAAAAATCTTTCTTTCTAAAGTAAAATGTATTTCGTATAGCGCTCAACTCCATTTGATTGAGGAGCAATGATAATAACTTCACGAGAGTTCCCGTCTTTATTGACTTTATTACTCTTGAAGCCTGAACTCTTGTGAAGTTATTGATATCAGAATATACATATTTTCCATAGTTTCTGTTTACCGCCATCAGAGCTGTAAACCACTTAACGTGGACAGGCTAGACTTTCTAAAAGTCCTTTTCAATAATTCCTTCTTTGGCTGGCTAATTGGTTTCGCCATTACATCGCTTGAAGTAAAGGAGCCGCCAAGGCTGCAGCGAAAAGACTGGACGCTATTCCCCAGGGTTTTTGGTCACTCGGTATACAAAATGGCGTCTCAGGCGTCCTTTTTGTGTGTAATGTTTTAAAGCCGGTAATAGTCTTAAATGAAGTGTTGTTTACGATCAAGAATAGATGAGAAACTCAAATTCAATCGTTTCTATCATTTGAATGGCTAAGTGAGACATGAATGACAGAGAAAGGAGAAAAAGAAGATACGAGAATGAGTCGAGCACCTCAAGTTCTGACGACGAACAGTTCCGAAAAACTACAAGAAAAAGCTCTGAATCACAGCAAGTTGCGAAAGAGAGAAAAAAGAAATCGCGGCATGAAAAACGGACTAAGAGAGAGAGTAGCTCAACAAGTGACAGTGGCAACGAGCGCTCTGATAGCAGTGATCACGCAGGGAAGAAAAAGAAAAGAAAAAATGCACGTGAAAAAGACAAAGTGAGGAGAAAAAAAGAAAAACGAAAGAAGAAACGTGAAAAGGAAAAGAAGAGTAAACGACGAAGGGCAAGGAAAGATGAAAAGACCACTGTCAAAAGCACTGAGCAAGATAGTGCTGTGAACATTGATCGAACACAAGGTCTGCGCTGCTTAAATATATAACTTACATGTAATTTGAAAATCGAGTCTGGTTACCCTGGGTGCCAGAGGTTTTTCTTGCGTGGTTTCCGGTGTCGGTCATGTCAGAAACTGCGCAAGAAAATCCTCTGGCAGCCAGGGTAGAGTCTGGTAGGTTGACATGTAGACATCATAAGGGAAATTAAGGTTGTTCCAATGCTCTGACCTAGGTACCAATAGCATCATGAGAACAACTGTGAAGGAACTATGCAATAAGCCAATTGTATACCCTAGAGTCTGCGTCATGGCAAAGCTCATGTACTCCTACCCAGTTTCAGTAGCACATACATTTGAGTATTTCTTCTCTCTTCGGATGGAATGTTTAATAGTCCATCATAGGACAATGCCCCACAGCACTATGTTTGCCAGTACCCTTACAGTTGTACTTAAGCTTACATCTGGGTTAGGAGAAGCAAGTCCAAGGCATTACCCATAAGCACTACTCAGTTATCCCTTTGCACAAAAACATGTCATTTGGAGTCCAACATAGCACAATCATTAGCCTACATGTAGCATATTTCTCCACAGATATTTTTGCCACATTCCTTAAACCTGCTGACCTCCCCTTCCACCCCGAAAAAAGAAACGCTAAAACAAAAAGCAACAATGCCTTTGAGTCTTGATTAAAGTGCACTAATTTTGTTTACTTTTTCTGATTTCCAACAACATGCAGAAGTACAAATATCACAAAAGTCAGTTTCAGCTGACTCTGGATCTGCAGCAGTCACAAAAAAGAGGTATGTCATACAAACATAGCCCAGCTCTCTTGTGTTGAATGAACGTATGGAGAGCATAACAATTCGTAAACATTAAGAAGAGGAGGTGGTAGGGAGAAAAGGATGGGAAATCCTTTAAAAGATGAAGACTTGTTTTTTTCTGTTGTTCTCTTTTACGTTTGGCTGCTAAAAATTGTTGGTAGCTATAATGATACATGAAACTAAACAGATAAAGGCCATGTTATACATCTTATTCCTTTCTGTTTGCTTGCAAAGTAGCCCTTAGTGCCTCATTCAATGCAAAATATTCTTTTGAATTTCAAGTTTGAGAACAAGGCAACAAGGGGTAATTTGAAGGAAAACAACAGAACACCATAATGGTGGCAGCAAATGCAACAAACACCCTAAGAAATATTTGGCGCAGAAACCCATAGTCTACATCACTTATAACTTATCAATTGCCAAGGGAGACTGCAGATACTAAGGCTGGGAGCCCAAGTTAATGTGTGTATTGACCAGAAAGAGCGAGCCTGTACCTTTCCAGACAGGATCTGGGATTGGCTAAAAAACAAATAAGGAACTAATGACACACATTTAGATATGTCACCAAAAACAATAGAAGCTACGGGATAAGAGAACGAATCAAAATACAGGTTTGAAAGAGGTACAGGATTACTCACCAGAAATGGTTTTATTTGTTATCCTCTTTGAAAGATCTATGGTTCCCATGACCAAGGAGGAGTATGAAAAACAGCAAGCCCAGGTTAGGAGGGTGTATGATCCAGACACAGGGAGACACAGGTAAATATATTGACTGTACAAATAGTTACTGTTAACCTGGTGCTAAACTTGCTTTATGTCCTGAAAGTAATGAACAACTGATTTCTCCCCACCATTTGGAATACAGTTTTATGTAAGTGAGGTGAAAAAAAATAGTAAATTAAATTTAAAGAAATGCTGCTGTTGAAGTCCAGAACAGACCTGATTTCTGAAATAATACATCTATTCTTTGATCAGGATTTCTTTAGAGATGCATTAACTACACAACATCCACGAGAAAAAGAAAAGAGTGGAAAGTTACATAACTGTATATTACAGAGTAATGTAGTCAAGCAAACAGGTGACAATAAAAGTTCCTGACGATAGTGTCATGTCTAAAAAAATCACTTTTGTGTGTATTCACATTTTGCAACAGACTTGTCAAAGGAACTGGAGAGATCTTAGAAGAAATTGTGAGCAAGGACAGACATAAGGCCATCAACAAGGTTGGTTAACAAATGAGCATAGCTCTCACTTTAGAAGATAGTCTTTACATGCTATATCTAGGATCGGAGTTCTGGTGAAGTTGATAAATTATAGGTGAAATCACAAAACTGCTATGACAATGTGTGATGTGAAATTTTCTTGATACAATAAGCAAGTATGATTGTAAAGGTTATTTGTCACCCATGATATTAAAAGGTAATCAAAATGATATAATTGTGAAATTAGGAAATAATTCAACTTATGGTTTGCCGAAATTCTTATAATCAACCTCGCCTAAAAGATTAGGAAATTATAAGAATTGTTACAAAATGTGTGTGAAATTATTTCCTTATTTCATTTGCCACCATTTGATTACCCATACAACTACATACATGCACTCAATATGAAGCTTAAGCAAGGACTTGAATTTAGGGGATTCAATATTTCAACTTGGGGGTTCATGTGGCATCAGTGGGATGTTTGACAATTTAATAAGTATTGTGTGTGATGTAAGTACTATTTGACGACCAAAGGACAAAAGACTGGCTTTGACTAAAAGGAAAAAACTCAGCCTTCCACCAAAATGTACCAGACTCATGCACTCACGTGGGCTGTGCATTACTTTATTTTGTTTAACTTTTTTGCCAATACAGACTGCTACTCAAGGTGATGGAGCATTTTTCCAAGCTAGTCTTGGTCTTAAGGATAAATAGAGCTTGGAGGATCTACTGCAGCGTAAAAGAATGGACAAGGAATAGATGTTCTCATACACTGAATGCCATCATTTTGCCTCAGAAGATTACAAGAAATGGACCAAAAGACATGTGTATTAACTTATAAGAAGAAATAATATATAGTCATGTTTGTTTGCATGTATGTAGTTTATCACAGAGCACTTACTTCTATTCCTGGGAATCTAGAAGTGATGTGTGTTAAGTGGCAAGGTTACATTGTGAAGTTACTGACTGTTTTAAATTCTTAATAAGTTTTGTAGAGGGGAACACTGGGGATCTGTTCAGACAATTTACAAATCTGCCAGAAATCTACACTTGTCCACGATATGAACATCTAATTGGATATACAGTCACAGTGCAGGAAGGCCCTGCATTGCACAAGTATCTGAATGTGACAGTCCAGGCAAGTGCTTGTAACCCAATTAAAAGACTATTAATAATAATGATCAAAATGCATTTATTGAAAACAAATCACTCATTTTATTATTACCAAGTCTACTTTTTCTGTGATCATTATAAGTACACAATAATAAACTGGTTTCCTATTTACAGTTCTACAGTGCTTTGACCTGCCAAAGTAGTGAGGAAACACCAAATACTAGTCAACAAAGCTAGACTGTAGAATATTTTATGCAGGTTAAGAGTGGTCAATACATTAACATTTGGTATATAGTGACAAGCATCTTTGTATTACTAAAGCATCTTTGTTTTTACTTTGTAAAAAAATTCTTTTAGTCTTCTGTACAACCACTTTGTGGACTTCAATATAATTCTTTTTTTTTCTTGATTTTTCGGGACTGAATTCCTTTACAATCATGTCAATGGCCCCAGACCACTTTCTAGAAGAACACCATCCTATAAAATAGATAGAGAGTAGAGTTATAAAAATCCTCTGCTACACTGAATTGTAATAGTTTGGAAAACAGCCCTAAGATTAATAATCATGTTTCTCTAACTTGACAGAAAAACACAACTAGCACAAGCTGTGGACATTTACATTTTGATGTGCAAATAAACAAGCTGTTTTCCTTTTTTCATTGCAGTGTTTCCTAGAAGCAACAGAAAACATGTTCTTGGTGTTTTTATAGAGTTCTAAAAATACTCATGAAAGTTTGGGAGAGCTCGAAAAAGCTGTGGAAACACTCGCTTGCGGCTCCTGTTCACACAGTGTTTCTCGTTCTCCCATTTAACAATTACATTATGTGCTTGAAATTTCTATCATGTGATAGTTGACAAGGGTACAGCCTGACTCAACTATCACACATAAAAATCGAGAGCAAATATGCTAATTAAATATAAATCTACTGGACGTTCAAAACATAATCTAAATCCTCTTCACAGACACCAAGGAGCGGCCGTCATTTTGTTAAGAAGAGCTACTCAGAAATCGGCATTTGTGATAGAAAGCTAGTAGATTTATACTAAAACTCGATAGAAACATGGTTACGTATATATTTTCTATTTCTTAAATAAAGGTATTTCTAGCACAATAGCAATGACAACTGCTCTTGACAAAATGCATTAGTTCTCACCAAAAGATTAATAAAAACAGTGTTCATAGCCTCTTCATAATGCTCTCTTTCAGCCATGTATCTGCCCCCTGTTGTCCCCAGTTTACGTTCCTGCCTTGTAAGGGTCTGTAGTATCACATCGCATATTAATTTCCCTGTGCTGTTCTGAATAGTTCTCTTGTATCTTTCTGGTTTACCAAGAGATAAAAGTTCTTCTTTGACCTAGAGTACAGCAAATTAAGCAAAGAAAACATTTAGTACTTTTCTTACTGTAGTTCAATTTGTATTTCATGAAAATTTATGATTTTGCAAATTATTTGATTTACTAATCTAACCTGCAAGAACAATACATAAATAATTATTGCCGCTATATTATGATTGCTTCTCAAACAATTAAACAACTTCGGATATGTTGTAGTTAAAAATTAAATTCAGGTAAAAATAATTTTAACGAAGTTTGATTCTCAATTTTCTTTGTCTTGTAACCCAAATAAGGGTTAGAGTTTGTATGCTACAAACAAATATGCTACAAACAAAGAAACAAATATTGCATGATTTTTAAGAGTTGGCTTACTTACAGGTAATGGAAAACAATCCTCTTGTGAGTAGTGTGCATCCCAAAGACAAACAGCAACACAAGAAGTGCCCTATAAAAACTAAGCAATCAGCTTCATCAAGAGTACAAACATGTACTTCATGAATTAGTAATAAATTAAAATACATTACTTCATAAATTATATATTAGCGTGCAGTATTCATTTAGACAAATGCCATGATGAAAAAAATTTGGCCCTCACTATTGTCTGTATCTGAGTGTTCCAAGTTACGGTTAACTTAGTTTTATAATGTAGTATTAGAAGAATATAATTCATTTACCAACAAAGAATGTATTCCTTGATTGATTGCTTCTCTCAAGCTAGTGCCCACTGAGTGACTGGATAAAAATTGCAGGAAGGTCTGAAAAATAGCCGTAATAATGATATCTCATTACAAAATAGCACAAAATTAATTATATCGGCTGTAAAAAGATGATGCACAAGCACATGCAATGGGCAATGGCTGTATACATCATTGCATGCATGCACTATTTACAATGACAGATAACTTCATTCTTGATTACAAACTTACAGCACTCGGCGATCCTTCAAAGAGTGGCAGGTAATGAACCCCAGCATTCACATACTCTCTGTAGATTCAATGAAAGTCAAGAAAGCTTTCAAAATTGCTATTTTTTCTTGTAAATACCATGTAACAATTAAAATATGCAAAGCAAAACCATCATGTTGCCGTTGAATGATGTTGCTAACAGTGAGATGGATCTCATTGTATGAGGTTCAAGTTGACTAGCACATGCATGTATGGAGAGTGTACGATTTTCCCGCAGGCAGAATGTTGCTGTGTTACTTCTTCCAACAAAATTCTTCAAAAGTTATTAAAAGATATATAATTTTATACAGTGGCTATGCTGATGATCATGAATCTATTTCTTTGATTGTAAGTATTTAATATTTCTAACTCTTACTTTGAAAACAGTTGAAGAACGGTCCATGCATATGGCACTACAGTCAAATTTTTTCCCTTTGGTGCAACAACAGAACCTGGGCCTGATCCATCACCACCAGGGGTGTAAGAGGCATCAAGTGAACACAGCCTGATCACCAGCGCTGTCATGTCATCTCTGTAAGGATGAAACACCTGTATAATATAATAAGAATCACTAGTCTCCACTGTGGCATTCTTTTGTAGACAAAACAGATTTTTAGTTGTAAAGTATTTTTAGTTATGTAGTAACTAACATTTTCCTCAACAGACATGGTTGTCTTTGTTGGGATGAAATTTGTGTCCATTTTAGATGGGTTTGTGACTTTTTGACATCAATAGTTGTCATTTCCATTCGTAGAGAAAAGCATGGCTGGTGACTAGAGGTGACCTCATCCCACAAATCACCCTTCACCTACTTTAATATTATAGTCCACATTAATGTAGACTAATCTGCACAATTGTTGAGAGCAAATTGCTTCAGTCTATTGTTCCAAAAAACAGGTATCGCAAGGAGAGCAAGGGGTTTTCTGAAACAAATATATGTATAGGTACCGGTAAGTATGCAGTTTCAAGTTCAATTTGGAATTAATTTTTACAAGTGAGATTTTCAAAGAGCTGAAATTGCAAAAGCCAATGGTTGAAGATCTTTCTTTGAGTCCTTTTTTACCATTTGAGAAAACATTTTTCAGAGTTTTCCCATAAATTTTCCTCATCATTTAACATGATATCATTGGCTTGGAAAAGTTCACGTTGTCTGTCAGCCAAATGTAATCCTGAATTATGATGGCAGCATGATTTGCACTGTTGTTAAACTTTTTGCACTGGTGTTACACAGTCAAGGCTATTTCGTGTATTAATTATCCTTTAATTTCATCTTGGACCAGCATGTCATGAGAATACTTACTGTAGGTGGGTCAATCCATTTTGGAGATTTCTGGTAGCTATTGAAGTCATGCTGCTTTGTCAATGCCTTTTCTTCTCCACCATATCCTTCTTCTGTTATATCTTTAACTTGCACATTATGTCCAGGAGATACATGTACAAGGACATTCACAAAGTGGGTGTTAGGCAGGCCAAATGCCTGCTCAACCATCAATGACAGACCCTAACGAGAGGAAGAGTTTCATCAGCAAAATAATATTATGCTAAAAGACAACAAAAATATCAGTACAAAAGTTCAACTGCTTTTTTTCTTAGTCAACACTACTGGGATATTTTGTTTGGAAAAATTTTTTTTTTTTTTTTTTTTTTTGTAAACAGCACATTCAGTTACAAATTAATGGGAAAAACAACGTGAAATTGGTTTGTAAGACTACTTTTTTTGCATGAAGTTGACCAGCACATCTCAATGTCACCTCTAATTTGTAAATCTCAGCTGCCAACTTGATGGTTTTGTTTTATTGGGAAGGAAAGACATGGCAACTTCTCAAGTTCTCCGAGTGCTACTTTGCATTACATTCTAGTTTATTTCATTGTATTTTCTATAATCTCATTGATCATGGACAGAGCTTGACTAATAAATGCAACAAAATTTTCTGATCAGTTTTTTGTAAAGAGGCATAAACAACAATAACAACAAAACTTTCTTCCTTCTGCAATAATTTACATCTACACTTTATAATTAAAAATAATTGATAAAACTTAACTACTAATGATAAATAATTAAGGAAATTAATTATTAATAGTAATTTGACTGACTTCACACAACCTCCTGTATCAAATCGTCAAAAATTTGAGATACTTATAACTTCATTTACAATTACATTTAGAGTACAAAAAACCTACTTGTTTTTGGTAATACTGAACGACTTTAGTGAGGTCCATTGGATTGGCTGGTTGTCTCATCAGTAGATGCTTACTTGTCCTTTGTTGATACCACTGAGTGACAGCTTGATTATTGGTAAACTCAATACCTGAACAAAGAGGGGATTAAATGCTGTAATACAACTACATCTTGTATTTCAGAGCATGTATAAAAACCTAACATTTTTCCCTCTTGCAATATCCCCTTTTACGTAAAATTTTAAGTTTAGAGCATAGTTTAGTTTTGATTAATTCGAATTAAGTACTGGTAATAGGCAGAGCAATCACTCAGGACTTGGAAAAAACTTCCAAATTGAAGTTCTTGCAGTTTCCAGAAAGAACTTTGTGAAGTAATAGTCTCTTTTATATCTGATGTTTGGATTAAGACCTATCATGCAGGAGCGTGGTATTGCAACCCACATAACAGCACATACTTAATGAGGTTCACACACATGTAGAAGCCAGGAAAGCTAGGTTCGTTTTAGGTTGAAGGATCTTGCATAACATTCAATTAATGAAAAGAACATATTCCCTGATAAGTGTATAAGCAATATTGTAAGACCAGATTTATATGTACTTCCAGCATCTTGATCAGCTTCCCCTTCTTTGACATCACGCACAGCTTCTCGTACTGTTGGAGGGTATGCTTCATGTTGCTGGAACCTTGTGAATATGCACCACTCTGAATCATTTGGTTTGCACTGATCACTGGCATAGGATCCACTAGAGTAACCTGGGGATTCTATGAACTCCTGAAAAACATTGGATTTACTAATTTATCATAGTTCCCTAATACTGTTATCAAGACATGCACCAGCTTGAAAACCAGGCAGTGGAGTGATCTTAAGTGTGACCTCATCTATAGATAAATTATATTTTAACAAAAAAAGCCAAAAATAGAGGGAGCACTATACAAAGACCTTTTGGTGCCAGTTGACCGTCTCCCTAAGATTTTATGTGGTGATGCTATACCTTCCATCAAAAATAATCACTATAACAGAAACCAAGTGCAAAAACTGTAAATGGGAAATAAGTAACTGTTATGGCATGGAATGGAAATCAAATCAAGCAAGCCCAAATACTTCATGTGATCTTTGCAACAAGCATAACAATATGCAAAACAAAATAAGTTTTGGGACTGATTCTGGAGCACACCATACCGTCTAAAATTAAACACACTCAGACTACTTTTAATTATCTTTCCGTACACAGAAAAAACCAACCTCAGTGTGCGGCAAAATCCTGATGAGGATTGAACAGACTGGAATCTTAGTTATGCCGTAAAATGCTTCCTCAGTTAATTTGGTCACAGTGGATGGGAGAATATGCCGCAGGGGCAGCTGATGTCCTCCTGAATTTAGATGCCACTAACAACAAAATTGACAAATGTTACATGCACAAGACTGAATACATCAGAACCAGGCAAATGTCACTGCACTTACAGTCATGTGTATGTATAGACAATGTATAGACAATGTTGGTTCATGACCAAATTAAACCTACACAATCATGTATATCTGGTAGATCTATCTAGATGACCTACTCCTCCAATCTCTGGTGTCTTTGTCATATAGTGGTAAACATGGGCATTCTAAGTACAATTACACTAATAATAATAATATAATATAACTTTATTCACTCTTGTACTTAAATATTAATATGCATAAAGAGAAATAAGTCAGTGAAGTACAACTCGAGTCTGGAGACTGAAATAACCCGTAAGTTTTCAATAACTTACACTAGAGTGAGTTATTAATTATCAATAGATTTCTATCAGTGAATCAATGTAAAGAAGTCAATTTACTAGATTTTACGACATTGGTGGTCTGTTAACTGTTGATTAAAGCTAAGAAATAGCTATGCCTACTTCATTTAGAAGTAATTAATAAGAAGCTGTGAAGAAAGGTAACTATATGCTTTGCTAGAGATTGACAAGCATCCAATTTTTTGGGGCCAGCAAAGCCATTTGTTTTACCCTCATTTGTTTTAAGCTCCAACAGTGTGGATCCAAGTCTCTCTTGAGAGCAGGCCACTTTACCCTACAGGTACATATATCAGCAGACATTTGCAACGTGGGCTATCACAGGTGCATGAATGTACAATGTTATATACATTACTTCAGTCACTACCTATTCAAGATAAGCCACTGTCCAGTGCAAGACTATATATCACATCCTTGAGACAGCAATGTTTCTATCAGGTACTGCTCATTTCCTAGTTAAGTTTCCAGGCACAATAATAAGTCAAAATTCATGGTATGTACCTCATCATTCTCCTTTTTGGTAAAGACCCTTATAATACTGTTTCCAAAAACAATTAGCTCCCCACTGTTAACATCAAGGGTGTAGATTCTGAGTAGCAGCATGGCTTCACCTGCGATGCCTTGACGAGGGGTATTCACAGTGTACCTATATTGGAATTTTGGTGATCGTGCTGATGAATCAAGCAATGGAAGTGCCTCAATGTCAGGAATGTTCAAACTCTTAGGCCTCTCCCAAAAAGGGTCCAAGATGCGGCCGGTAACCTGAGATGTACGGTAGAATAGACCAACATTACATGTAAATCAAACAGTTCCTGACTATCACTTTGTTATACTCATTTCCAAGAGACCAAACCCTTTACCAGATTTCGTCATTATTAACAAAAGTGGATTTCCTTTGTCTTTAATGAATGGAATGAGCATATCATTTACCTTGATAATGGTAGCATTGTCAGGAATGAACCTGACTTCATCAATGTACACATCAAATGAGTCATGATTAGAAGTCACTTCTATGGGAGATGACATCACCCTGCTCTCTAACCACAATTCCAAAGTTTGAGGTGGCGTATTTGGAATAGATCGTCTACTAGCAGGCCTGGTCACTGATGAATGATGGGATGCCAACACAGATGGATCAGGGCTTGGTATGACTCCTTCATACTCTGATGGTGAAGGAGGCTGTGTAGGTCTAGAAATAAGCACAAAGCATGTAACATTTACATCAATTGAATCCAAGCTATTTTCTTATGCCAAGGTAGCTCTACACCCTTGCCCTCCTGCACCAAAGGGAATTACTCTCTGCGAATGTTCCCAGCACAAGAAAGGTAAGGATCTTTAACAGTCCACAGATACATGTACAAAGCAGACCACTCATGAGATAAAATGTACCTAGCTATCAAAAGGCCAAGAATTATTAAAAGAAATTGTCCACATGACCTTTAAAATATAAGGATCAAATTGTGTTCAACAATTTACAGGTCAAACCACAAGTAATGGTCATTTTACACACACTAAATATCACCTGGCCTTGAATGGTAACACAGACACTCTCTTGTAATTTGTTCTTTTGGGGAGGGTAGTTATAACACCAACTATTGCCACTGCAAACTTACAGTCTTAGTGATCCAACATCCCTTAATGCTCCACCACTACCCAGGTATGACAGTCCTTGTTGAACATCCACAGTGAACAATTCAGAAGGCTGATCAAGTAAAACTCTTCTGATCCCAGCATAACCTTCCACATGTAAGATGTGATCCCTCAGGAGTTGCAATACAACAAGACAAGCATTCTCCATCACACTGGGCTTCCAGTCACACATGAAACACTGATCCCACACCATCATTACTGCATGAACTCCTAGTATGCCAACAAATCCCTGAGGGGAAAAACACATTCAAACTAAAACTAAACATCCACTTATGGATCACAACAGTTTTAAGATATATACTTGCTAAACATTGAGTTTTCAAGATTTGGAGTATGTCAAATATTGAATATTTAATATTTGGACTATGCTAAATAGTGAATTTCTAAGATTTGGACTACATCAAATTTTGAATTTGATGTAGGCTTGGACTATGTCAGTTATTGAATTTTCAAAATTTGAAATAGTGAATTTCCAAGATCTGGACTATGCGAAATAGTGAATTTGCAAGGTATGGACTTTGTCAAATACTGAATTTTCAAGATATGGAATTTTTCAAATATTTAATTTTCAAGATTTGGTCTATACCAAATAGTGAATTTTTAAGATTTGGACTACGTCAAATTTTGAATTTTTAAGGCTTGGACTATGTCAGTTATTGAATTTTCAAAATTTGAAATAGTGAATTTCTAAGATCTGGACTATGTCAAATAGTTAATTTTTATAGCTTGGACTTTGTCAAATACTGAATTTTCAAGATCTGGACTTTTTCAAATATTGGAATTTTCAAAATTTCAACTGTCAAATATTTAATTTCAAAGTTTTGGGCTATGTCAAATATTAAATTTTCAAGATTTATGCTATGCCAAATACTGAATTTTTAAGATTTGGACTATTAAAAATATTGAATTTTCAAGATTTCATTATGCCAAATAATGAATTTTCAAGATTTGGATTATGTCAAATATTGAATTTTTAATATTTGGACTTTGTCAAATACTGAATTTTCAAGATCTAAACTTTTTCAAATATCAAATTTTCAAGATTTGGACTATGTCAAATAATGAATTATCAGAATGGATTATGTCAAATATGAAATTTTCCAAATACTAGAATGCCAAATACTGAATTTTCAAGATTTGGACTATTTAAAATACTGAATTTTCAAGATTTGGACTATTTAAAACATTGAATTTTCAAGATTTGGACGATGTCAAATATTAAATTATGCCAAATATTGAATCTTCAAGGTTGTGACTATGTCAAATATTGAATTTTCAAGATCTGGACCTTTTCAAATATTGAATTTTCAAGATTTGGACTTTTTCAAATATTGAATTTTCAAGATTTGGATTTTTTTCAAATATTGGATTTTCAAGATTTAGAATACTGACTATGTCAAATATTAAATTTTCAAGATTTCATTATGCCAAATCATTATTTGGCATAGTGAAATTTCAATTTTTAAACTGTCAAATGTTGAAATTTCAAGATTTAGACAGTCAAATATTAAATTTTCAAGATTTGGATTATGCCAAATATTGAATTTTCAAGATTTTCCTATGCAAAATACTGAATTTTCAAGATTTGAACTATATGTCAAATACTGAATGTTCAAGATTTGGGCTATGTCATATACTGAATTGTCAAGATTTAGACTGCTGAATACAGAATGTTCAACTGTAATTTTGGCTCTTTAGCCTTTCTATTCCGTTTTTTATCTTGTCATGTACATTTGAACACTTTATGAAATTTGCACATTATAAATGTTATTATTATAATTACTATTATTATTAAGATTTGGACTATGTCAAATATTAAACTGTGTACAGTGCCACACATCAATTTATCCTTACAAATATTTATTTCACTACATACCTCCCCTATCCACTTTCTTATAAACATAGCTGGGTGAAAGAGGAGCTCCTTGGCATCTGAAGGCAGGGATTCAAAGGAATTTCCTAGTGCTTCTCTCTCTGCTAACATTGCCTTCTCTTTCTCTGTGTGGATAAAGTTCAGCAGAAATTCTCTTGGGTCAGATGAAATATTCGTTCTTGTTTCTCTAATAAGGTACGTACACAGCTCCTCATCTTCCTCTTGCAGTCTTTGCAAGACATGATCAGCCATGCTGAAGATTTTTAGCCTTGTTGGGAAACAGTTTTTGATTAGCAGGTGAAGTGAGATTGCAAGCTTGTGGGTCAAGCTTGATCCACCTGGAAAGAGAAGTGCACCATGCAAGTATCATTAAAAAATAATATTTTATACCCCAAATAAATAATAACTCACAATTAACTACAGTTTGTACTCCAACAATAACCAATAATTAATAGCAATATTGCAATACATAATTGTTTGCGGGTCACCATAAAAATAATGGCAACAGGTTGAGGATGAACTCTTAATTCCAGCTTGAAGCTGTTGTTTCTCAAGCATACATGTATATGTACATTTTGTTGCTTTGCGCTCTGACGTGTTGTCTAATTGAAGAGGTCTCAGCTATGAGGATATAACTTTGTTCTTTCAATTGATAAATTATCACTAGGTAGTATACTGCGTTTCTTAACATTTGTGACAGGCTAGTAATGACTTACCATGCAAATGCCCAATTTTGAAAGTAAGTACCAGTGGGTAGACCAGCAAGGCATACTGTGGTTCATAAATCCGGTTGTAAACATATAATACATTCAATATGTCCACTGCTTCTTTTATCTCGATCTCTGATACAAGTTCACTGTGGAGTCCTGGTCGGTATTTATATGCTTCTATGACAGCATGTTTTATAACCCCAGCTATAGGAGAGTGGACTGCACTGGACACACCAAGTTCTTTCAAGCCCCATGAAAGAGAGACTTCAAACTTTGAGCTGATTTCTTTAAATTCTGTTTCAACTTCTTCAGAAGTCTGTATACTGTCTACATTTTTCCTCTGCAGTCTCCTTGACCATATTAGGTGCCTTAGTGAGCTAGGCAGCTGCCGTCCTTGGAGCTGTTCACAAATGCGACCCAGCTGAGAAGGATGTTTCTTGAGGAGAGCAGCAACAGCCTTGCCAAGAGTGTCACTTTGGTGGCTGCCTCCAAGGAGTCCCAGTTGTCTCTTGTCAAATGAATACTGTGTGAAGAAAATTCCATTTAAGAGTTACAAAAAGAAGTGACAAATGCAGTAAGTAATTTTCAATAAAAATAACTTATCTGGAAATGTTCCTAGTGAATATGTCAGTTGATAGAAAACCTGCCTACAGAATTTAGAAGCTACAGTTGATTAAATGAAAGCAAACAAAGTGAAACATCAAAAGAGTTGGAGGGAAATTTTGTTAGAACTGTCTGTACTGTGCGTAGTAATCTGGTAGTAACTGAACACATTTGTAAATATTTTTCCACACCAGTTACAATATTTTGACTACTACAGCTCACTTTCTCTTTGTGTTGGGCATGTCTCTTTTCCACTGTGGCAAGTTCTCTTTCCATCCCTCTGAACACTACTTGCTGTGTAAAACTTACAAACTCCATCATGTCACGAGACACAACATCGTCTGAATCCCTCCAGTGTAAATGAAGGCTGCCTGCGATCTCTTGAAGTGTGGTTTTGAGCCACACCTGGGCTTCTGTCTTATGGAATTCAGATGAGATTGGTGTGCCAGGATTTCTCTGTTGATTCTTTTATAGTAGTTGGTAGAGACAAGTATACAAGCAAATAAAAAAGAGCTTCACAATAATCAGTGAAAGTCATTCCTAACAATAATTATTGATCACATCATTTATTCTAATCACCCCTTTGCTGTATACAGTAACAGTACAAATATACAATTCTATTGTTAACATTCCTAAATGGTTTGTTGTTCATGTTGAGGAATGTGAGAACTGGGCACAAATGCATACACAAGTTGTTGTGTCTTTTCCTGCCAGAAATTTGGTCACATGATCTTTGAGGTTTGAGGATTCCATAACAAAATTCTAAGCTTTCTCTTTTTCTCGTCCTTTGTGGAGTTGTTTTTCAAGTGTTTTTGAGCTTAACTGTTGCAGTTGCACAGTTGTTTGTGAATCAAATAAGCGTAGGCTGACTATTCTGCTTGTAAAGTGCTGAATTGGCTGATCGATGACAGTAAAAAACAACAAAGAAATAGAGGTTTGTGACTGCGTGTTTTTATGTAAATCACACAAGTCAGATACAGAAGGCAACTAATGGATATGATTGGCTAGTACCTTCTTATTTGGAAAATTCACCTGGTTGTGATGTGACATGTACACATCAGGAAGATATGTCTCCATGAAATGCTTTCCCAGTAGTTCCAACAAAGGCTGAATCTTCTCAGTTTGAGAATTCTTCCAAAACATTTGCACTTTTGTGGCCAAAGTTTTGTTCATAGCATCTCTGATCTGATAGGAAATAAAATTAATATCATAACTTAGTTAAAGAAGCATGCCATGCCAGTTAATTGTTCCTGGGAATGTTTGCACTGTTTACAGGTTGTATTAATAAAATAACAGTTTGAGAGCAAAGCCTATACTATAGGGTCTTGAATGTCTCAGGAATTAAACAAAATGCATACAACATTAAATTACAAAGTTTTGCCAAAACTGTAGGCCACTCTAACATGAAATAGTTTGCATTATTTTAAATTCAAATAAACCAACCCTACATATTCTTACATAACTTGAAATTACAGCAGTACAATGTACTTGCAGTTGCCATGAATGTGAGGCACACTGCTTGTAAGATTGTTGCCAGCTTACAAAACCTGTTTAAACTGACTGATTTTATGAGACCCAATATATATGTGTGTGTGGAATATACATGTACATGTTATGATCCAAGATTGTTAATATCTGGATGCTGGGGTGATGCATGTACCTCCATACACTGTATGTAAGGTACATGCATGGGTATGTGCCACTGTTAAGGGCATGGTTTTCAGGCAGTTAAGTATGTGATGGGGTATAGAAATCAGACAGTTTTGGTCTAGAATAGGCTATTATTTTCTGGAAAGGTGGAAAGTGTATACTAAATAATTTAGTATAGAACAAGGCTCTTTACCAGGTTTCTATTAATAATAAAAATTTCAACTTGAAAGTGACCTTGCAAGATATGTTGGGCAAGAGTGATAAAGTTTCTCCAAGGAAATAGCTAGTCTGCGATGGGGTAGGGTTTTTGGTGTCTAGTCCAGAATAGGGCAGCAAAATCAAACTGATCATGGTCTAGAATACAGTAAAGGTTTTAGTGTCCCACAATCATTTACTGAGTATCTCCCACCCAGCAGGCCTGGATGTTTGTGTTCAGAGGAAATAGATATCAACAGCTGGTGATAATCACTAATGGAGAAAACTTAACAGCTACAGTACAAATTTTACATGTACATGCGTCTCTACCTTGGTCCATGGAGAGCCTGGTAGAAGTGTTTCTTGTAAACAAGAATCCATCCACACTAGGTCGTAAGGGCTGTGAACTCCACCACTCATTGTTGATTAATATTATTTTCTAGTCACCAGTTAGTTATTTCCACAACTCAATACACCATTAACACAAAGACAGGATCAAGTTATTGTAAGTTATGGTCACTTGAGGTAGAGTACTTTTTCTTTTTACAGTATGTACATCAAGAAATGATGCCAACAATAATTATAACACTTTTGGTACAATTTAATATTCAATTTTATTTTAAAACAAAAATAGTGTTCTCAAATGGTAACTTGCACAAAATTACAACTTAAATGCTTCTTAAGGCTTACAATCCAACTCATTCCTTGCTTATGCACACAAATCATTTAATTATCATTTTTACAGTTAGTATCCATGATTATTTTGACTGACTGAGACTGAGATACCTGTACATGTACTATTTTGTTTGTTGGGTAAAACTTGTTCTAAAAGATAGCAGCTATTTATCAAACTCTTAGATACAAGCAATCATCTCAAAACCATAAAAATTATGATTCCTTCTTTAACCTTCACTTAATTTATAATTTTTAGTACTTCACATGTATAATTATTTGGATAAAAAGTTAAATTCTGAATAGAAATGGTGTCAAAATGACTCAAGCTTGCATCTAACTATTTAACAAAATGCAAAAAAATAAACATTTATTAAATATATATTATACGTCTTGAATGTATCAGTAAATAACAAATACACCTTGAAAATTTTGCTAAAGGGCTTTAAGAACCTTTAAGCATTAATCTACTATTTAATTGAGAGATCAAAATGGACTACAACTATTTAGTTGCAAAGTCAGGTCCACTTAGACCAAAACAGTGTTTGAAGGTCTTATCTTTGTATGAATTCTCGTGCCAAACACTCTGAAAATAAAAAAAAAAGTAAGAAATTAATGGAAGAATTTCAAATAGAATTACAAAATTTTAACAAATTATACCAATCTTAACACTTCTAACAAGATCTTCAAGGCCCTCAAAAGACTGACTGACCAAAAAGAAAGATAATATTTTCATTTGTAATCGACATATAGGACTAACTGATGACATGAAAGGAACTATTCAATTAACTAGCACATGATTTTTCTTCCTTCTCTTAAACATAATATCCCAAGTAAACAATGTCATGGGAAATAGGATTACACATTTAGTACAGCTTAAAGTGATCAGATATTATATATAATTAAGAACCTTTTCAAGAATGCAAAAATATAATTTATTGCAACACAAGAGAAAAAACAGAAATCCATATTGTGACCTGTTTTCACAAACTAAATTTGTTTCCTAGTTAATTCTTTTCTTATCTGGTAATCACTGGGATTGTAAATGGTGACATATAGAGCAGCATTCACTAGAGTGGCAATGGTCTTCAAAAACTCACACCATTCTCTCATCAAATCAGAAGTAAAACTTACACCAATTGTGACTCTTGCAGAAGTTTTTATCATTCTTTGTGCCACCTACAGCTGTACATCTATTTGATCATAGTTTTGATTGTTTCATTGGATTGTCTGTGTCCATTGTAATTGGTTAGTGTGATTACTTTAAAATTTGGTATTGGATCACTGTACACAATTGAAAACTGCTCTAAAGCTACTTCATATAATTACTGGATTTTACATGGTAGAATCAAAAATTGCTGCACAATTGTAATTGGATAAACCGTAATCTACAATAGTAGTCTGTCTGTAATTCAGTTGCTACTACTATCAATTATTACCTATCATAATTGCAAATAGTATTATTATTGTAAGCTTCTTATTAGCTTTTGACAAATCATTTAAGAATGATTATTACATAAATCGATAATTCCCTCTATGAGACATGGCTGCACAGAATAATCATCATCAGTGATGGTACAATGTAGTTGTATTAATCATCTTGGACTGAATATTTGTTTTGAAAATCACAACCACATGTACCTTGATTCCCTGCAAGTGCATGTCATGCCAGGAATAGTCAATTGTCTCCTGAATTCTTTGAGCAATACATGTAACGTGAAAAAGTCAGCAAAACTGGAGTGAATGCTCCCTAGCTAGTACTCTCTAATCTGTCCATTGTTTCTGTTTTTTGAAGTCTTTTGAATCTTTTACTGCACACAAAAATCTGAAACTTACGCTAACCCTGTTACTGGAAAACAGAATTCAAAAGACAAAATAATTTACTTACTTTAGAAGAAGTGCGGCATTTGACCAAGCAGAGTTCAAACTGATCACTAACAGACTTTGATATCACATTAGGCACTGATGATCCAAGTTTCAAAATTTGTCTCAGTAAGTTCTTCTGCAAGCAAAAAAGTATATTCGGTTTGAATAGAATTCCATATAATTATAACTAACATTTAACCAGACTTTTATACTGTAAGAAATGCGAAGCTTAATTCTCTTATCCTTGCAACAACCAAAATACAGGCACAAGACTGTAGTTACTGTAGTAGATTTAGTCCCACCAAGTTTTTTATGCTTTGAAGGCCTGGACGTACATGGATTATGGTAGTAGTATTATTGCCTGCTACATGTGCCTGCATAATGTTGTTTCTCACTACATGACAACAATTGTATTTTTGGTGAGAGCATGTTAATTTTTCATTGCAACTGTTACAATAATTATTCTTATAGAACATAATTCTTTTTTATCATCAATGGCTGCTTAACACATGTGTTAGCTGTACTTAGGGGATAAATTTAATGTGCACTGTACATACTTTAAGGCCAAACCAGTCAGAACAACTTACATTATTTGGATTCAAGCAACAGGAAACACAGTGCTCATAAATGCTGCAGCAGTTATTGTTTTGACAATCTGAACACTCATATCGTTTAGTACTTTCTCCACTGCTGTGACAACATCCACTAGCAGAAAGGTCTTTTCGACTGCAGACAAATCCTGAAATAGAACAGGATGTACTTGTAGACTGATAATTATGTGTATTAAAACACTAAAGAGAGAAATTACAAGTAAGGAGACGGTTTTAAAAGTTAAGTTGAATAATACATAGACTTGCCCTGGGCGGTGAAAGAGATCGACTCACTGGTTTACTCAGGGATGCATGTATACATTATAATATAGAATTGCTAAAAGCTATTAGCTCCACAGGTTCTTAACACCACTGCTTAATACTAGCCTTTTATGGATTTATATGCGCCAACTTGGCGCCAGAGGACAAGTCAAGCATGGTTCATGATTTTAAGATCATCACAAGCTCAATGCAGTCAGTTTGTAAGCGACACATACATGTAAGAAGTAAGTCTGTGGCCAAGATGGCTGGATATCGAAGAATTTGACTTAAAAGCTCGGAGATATTTTCTATTGTTAACACCAAATAACATAGCAGGGCTTTGCTGTTTAGGAAAATCCCTCAGTGAATAAGCAAGAATAGTTTGTATGTACATAGTGAGATTGTCTGTGTGAGGGTAGTTATGAAAAAAATTGTTGTCCGTGACCATTGTTTCCACAACCTGAGCAGTAGCCATCTTGAGCAGTAGTCAAGTGAATAGTGTTTGTCAGTCTATGGTGTTGTAAGTCTAGTCCATTGAAATTGATTGCTCAGTTTAGCCATGGTGGTAAATAAGATAAATACATTTAAGAATTTATATTACGCAGTTTTCATGACTAGATGATCAACTGTGCATTACAATTACAATGCATAGAATTGGAATTTGGAAATGTTAGCTGTAAGACTCACGTAAAGTTTGTCAGCAGTCACTGGTTGGTTCTAGTAGGCCTCGATCCATCCATTGTTAGTTAAATTAAGTCAATCTGTTTGAGATCTGTCTATTGTTAATCAAATGAAGTTGGTCTGTTTGAGCTCCATCTATTGTCAGTCAAATTAAGCCAGTCTGTTCAAGGTTTGTCTTTTATGTCGGTCAAATTAAGTGAGTCGGTTTGAGGTCTGTCTATTGTTAGTCAAATTAAATGAGTCTGTTTAAGATCTGTCTAATGTTAGTTAAATTAAGTCGGTTTGTTTGAGGTCCATTTCTTACTTTCCTTTTTCTTGTGAATAAGTTGTTTGTAAGGTGCTGGTAATTGTTGGCATTTGTTATAATTTAGTGTACCAGCTTTTCAGAGTCAGTTGTTGGAAATATTTTGTACTGTCAGTTAGGCATTTAGCAGAGTCCCAGTCAATTGTGTGGTTTACCAGTTGACAAAGTACAACAACTTGATTGCTGGTACCACCACTTCTTATTGTTCATTTGTGTTCAGTCAGTCTCATGTTCAGAATTGTACCAGTGATACCCATGTAGAAAGCCTGGCAGTTGGAGCAATTCTACCTACTGATACTCTTTGTTTGAAACCATTTATATGATGAGCAAGAAAAGTTCCTCACCTCTTTCATCTACAATCAATAAAGCTCCTTGAATTGAATTTCTACAAGCTCTGAACTCTGTCAAGTTTTCGATGTTAATCCACTGAAATTCAGTGGTGGGAGCTTCCAAGATGTCAGACTCTTGATAAGACTGTTGTTAAGAGACCCAAAGCACAGTCAAGCACACAATTAACTGAATTCTTACAGTGTATATATATATATATATAAAACTACATGAAAGAAATAGCTTTTAGCTAAACTCCACGTGATGGTGGGTAGACTCAGTGGTGAAGTCGTGCAACCTTACTTCTGTCGTTTTTGTGAATCAAATATTTTAATGATTAAAAGATTATTTTCCCTCAGTTTGACACACTCAAAAGCAAGCAATTCCACACAAAAAAAGCAATCTGGGTGTACAGACTATGTACAGTCTCAACTTAGATCCTAAAGCTCACTAGTCTCTGCCGAAATATTGATGTAAAAGGCACGGAAAGTAAAACATAGGTTAAGATGAGAAAACTTACCTTCCTAAGAGAAAGTGCCACTATAAGAAATATTCCTATGGCTATTAAAAAAGCCACGAACCAACGACGAACAAACACAACACTCATCGAAATACAAACATGGCTACCAACTTCTACTCTATGTAATAAAATATGAAAAGTCTTCTTTGACTTAGGTCCCAGGTTCTCTGCACTTTAAAGGGTGAAAGTTTCTAAAGAAACTGTGGTGATAACAAGGTAATTTGGTTATATCAACTAAGTTGAAAATGTAAATTGGCCACCGTAACGAGTTGAAAAGCTGACGTTTCGTGCGTTTAATTTACATTTTCAGCCATATAATTACAGAGCTTATATAAGGGAGTATCCCCTAAACCTATTCCCGGACCCGGTGTCATAAGTGGGTTGAGTTTGTTGTTGGTTCCCGTCCTTGCTCTGAGGGTTTTTCTCCGGGTTCTCCGGTTTTCCTCCCTCCATAAAAATCGACATTTCTAAATTCCAATTCGATCGGGAATTCGAGGGCCACGGGTTTGTCAGTCGTATGACTGTTATGTGTAACCCACGTAAAAACAAAGTTGATTTAATTATTTATTGTAAGGGATTTATGAAGTCAGGTATGCACACCCCCACCCAATTATTCTGAGAGAATACTTGCAAGCCCTTTGAGAAGTTTAGAACTCGCAAACGTGAGCAAATGTATATTAAAACCGACTGAGCAAGATTCGATCGTTACAGCTGAGAAAGAAAGAGGGTAAAGAGTGGAGGGTAAAGAACTTGCTTACAGACACTCACAGGGTAAGCTGGAAGAGTTGTTTTTGGCAATTTTGCCTGCAGGAAACGGGAATAGTTATCAAATGTGTTTTTTTATCACTACTCTCAGTCCCCGGCTTCATCTCCCACCCACTGCCATTCCACTGCATTAGGACACAGTGCAGCGGAGACTGGGCTATACTCGGTCACCGATTCACTTGCGCGCGTGGACTCCTGGAAACTGAGTGGATCCATCGAGCTTTGTCACTTAAACGCTGCCTAAAAGCAAGTTTACTTGAAGTGTTTATTAAGTCTAATAAAGGTCTAACGATTTGCAAGGTCGCGTCGTCTATTTCCATACGTCACACTCGAGGGGTTCGCCCTTGAGCTGACTCACGGTAAAGATCAGCAATGTTGTGCTCTCTTTAGGCAACAAGACGTTAGGATTAAAGTAGCACTTCTAGCTGGTGGAAGCGATATTTGGCTTGAAGTTTACTGTGCCTAAAGACTCAGGAAAATTGTTGTACAATTTCACCCATCAATCCGGTCACCAACGGGCCCCAAAAGTTTGGCCGTATGAAAAATGTTCTTTAAATGAGAAATGAACCGACAGAGCTTTTGTTTGGGCCTGGCTGTCGGGGTTCCACTGAAAATTGGCCAGGGTAGGTTTCCCGCAGATCCAGTCAGAATCGCGCGTCATCCCGCCGCCAGGCCACCCCTAGTCAAGTTTCTCGTCAATAGTGCTGAATGGTTGAAGTAAAATGACTAAAATATTCAAAGCTCCCGTAAGACATGGCAAGTTTTCATATTGGAATTTTTTTTAGAGTACTGATTCTGCTCGTAAATTGGCGTCGTATTCTAATGGTGAACTATGGCGTTTTCTGCTGAAAATTCTATTCAGGCAACTAATATCTGCTTGAATTCTAGTAGGGATGTAGGGATAAGTGAACGATTGATCTTGCATCGATAAATTGTACAAAAAGCCATATGTACGAGGTTTAATTTAATTTAATTTAATTTAACTTATTATGGACGACCCCACAAGTCGACACTCATTCACTGTCGAAGTGAGTTGCCAAGATGTAAGCAAAGCCACTCTTTTAATCTTACTTTTCACAGTACCGCTAGGCAGATATATAAAGCGATCTCTATTTATCTATAAATCTTGCAATGAAAAGCAAAATTTTCAACGATACTCAACACTTTCCATTAGTTTCAAGAGTATATGTTTTCTTTCGAATTTCGAAGTTGCCTCTTGTGTCAAATTACTGTTTTCAATTCGGTCCGAATTCTTCTCAATCTGGACTCAAAAATAAGAGATGCTGAGGGCATAACTCGCGCTGACAACAACAACAACGAATACATGTAAAGCTTGAGTTTCTATCGGTACAATTTATCCAAACCTATCTAAAACTAGCAGAGCACAGTCACACTCTCCTACTCTGAACCCCCACATCTACATACTGACGTACTATGCACATGTTTATCTTTTTCAGACAACCCAAGGGATTTCCATGCGGTCCAGTTGGAGAGACCGTTTGATGATGAGGAGCTGCGCGCCGCAGATCCAAAAGTGGCCGCATCTGGGGAGCGCAAGTTGAAATCTTCATAGCGAACCCTGCTGCAGTGCGGTTAAGGCTCAATAACTAAAATAAATGAAAAAGCGTTCTCAAATCGAATAACTCAGTACTCGGTACTCTGAGTTCTCCAACGGGAGTCGAGCCCATGACCCTCTAGAGCACCAGTTGGACGAAATAGTGACAACACCTCTGAACAGGTCTGAAGATATTCACCGTCACTTCACACCTTGTAAATTAGTCACTCTTACTTGGCAACCTTCCTTAGGAAAATTGCCAGCTTTTCCGTATTTTTCGGTGTTATTATTGCAAAAGAAACATGAGAATATTTTACAAATTATTTTCCGAAATGTAAATATAAATTTGATCGTTTAACATCCACTGATGTCCTTTTTCTTCTTGCGGTGCCAGCGAGTCTCCTCTGGATCAAAGCCTCTTTGTGCATGTCCCATTAAGGCCCAGTTTGGTGTTTTGGCCATGTAGTCCAGTGCAGTGAAGTTCTCTGTTCCATTGCTCTCCTCATAACGGCACATCTACAGACAGAAAAGACAAGATATTGGCAACAAATGCAGATACTATAAAACTATTATAAGCTACTTCAGACTCCTTCAGTTGTAACAGAGTTTCAAGCACAACCATTAAAACATACCAAGAAAGGCACAGTAACAACTAAAATTAATAATGGCACAGATCTACAGGTTTTTCTGGTTTTGGGCACAGCGCACATGTGACTGCCACAAGACTTCACACCATTGATAGTTAATCTACATGTACCTTAATACCTCTAGACCAACACAGTAGCCTGGCTTCTTCAAACTTGCAGGTCAATGTTACACCGAGTTCTTTACATCGGTGAGCTGACGCATACCCGGAATAACTTGGCAATTCTTTACAAGACATTTCTAACCTGTGTTCTTTTTATAACAAAGATACTAGAAGCTTTCGAATGGATATATTTAATAATAAATGATATTTCCATTTACAGCAGGGTGTTTATATTAAGGACTTACATGCTGATGGAATGTGGGATAATCAATCCACGTGTACCATCCATCGTCTTTCTTAAACTGCAAGAAATTTCAATATCGTAAACAACAAAACGAATTAAAGGGAAGTACACTGGCCTAATGGTGGGAGAAAGGCACCCGATCAAGGGGTCCAGGTTTAAGCACTGACCAGGAGGTCATTACACCGTGTTTCTGGACAACCTTACAAGCTCTAGTTTATCGATGGACACCCTCACTGGTTCACACGTCTAGTCAAGGAAGCTATCCACACAAGACGCCACCTTTAGAACTTCAACAGGGAAAGTGGATTCGAGAGTAAAAAACACAGCAACAGCAGTAACGACTTCGTCATCCTCGAACAATGGAACATTAAAAGTACCAAGCACAGCCTCATCGCCGGATGAAGACGAACAATAAAAAGTCAAAATGCTGGAATCGACATCTCACGTGAAAACATCGTTACACAAACGATATAGTTGATTATTTATAGAAGACGAAGATTGCCTTACCTTCTTGTGGGCAATGAGAAGGCAGTTAGAATGTTCGTGTTCACACGCAATCTCGTAATCAGGCAGCAAGTCGGTGAGCTTTTGAACAAAGCTAATAACCTAAAGAGGACAATATAAATAATTGATCAGCATCTTACTTCTCCTTACTATCTAAATACGTTGTCGAGAAAACAGATGATGAGATTTAGGAAAATAATCAACTATAAGTCATTGTTTTGATGTACAAACGAATTCTCAAAACTCGCAGAAAAGGAAATCTGCAAAATCAGTATAGAATTGATACATTTACCTCTTCGTGCCACGGTACGTTCTCCATAGTCAGAGTTGATGCTTTAGACTCTCCACAATATGTCACACCCTGAGGATAAAAAAAAGGGAGAAATCTGTGTCGGTCGCAAATTTAACAACTCATAGACACAAAATTAGCTATTTAACGAGCATTAGCCCTCCATCGCTGTATTGTATTGCATTGCGCTGCATTGCATTGTCCAAGGTTTGGCAAATAATTTTCCATTCGGCCCTCCCACTCAGTCAACAAGTACATAGTATTTACTTTCTCGCCTGTTTAAGGGTATTCTTTAGGAAACAAAGTAACAATACAGTACCTTTACTTCAATGAAGTCTGGTCGGCCCATGGAAACCAAGTCAGCATAATTTTGGAGTTCTTCATTGTTCCATGACTTCACTAATGTTAGACGATACACAGTTCTTTGACCCTAAAGTAATACAAAATGAGACATTGTTCACCATGTTAACTACATTTGTAAGTGTACTTCACGACTAAGGGTGGGACGAGGTTGGCAACAGCAAGGGGCTGGATTAGCAACTCAGTGGGTATCCACAGAATCATTTTCCTTGTCTGCACTTTCCACGTAGGACACCAACAAGGCCCTTGTCAGTAAACCTTTGTTAACCTTAAATGTGCTTATCAAACCCAACTCAAAGAAAGCAGGCTCAGTTCTTCCAAACTGTCTAAGGTAAGATGCTGCGCACACACAGGACAAATTGGATGGAGAGATCCTACTACCCAGACTGAAAGCTCTGCACGCGCCTAGAATGAACACCTCAAACAAGATTACAGTCACGTAAAATTCAAACCTTCTCCGCTAAAGCCTTGAGACTATCCAGGAACCGAGGCCAGAAATCTCTGAACAATGGTCGATCAATTTTCTTGAGGCTGTCTTTTGTACTTGCATCCACACTCACATACAACTGTGTCACTGGAATGAGGTTTCTAAATGGGTAAAGGAAGGTTATGCATACTGTCATGTTAGTGAAACACATCAATTACAGTTGAACCTCCACCTCTCTACAATGGCCATTGTTTTTAGGATGGTCCATACATCCACTCTTATTTTAACTTCACCACAACGGCCACTTCTTCACGTCAGCAACAGCCACAAAAGGGCATCCCAAAACTACTAAAATAACCTCTCCAGACTGACCAGTACATATGTTACAGGTCAAAATTAACTTCAGGTAAAAATTATTTTAACCTAGTTTGATTCTCAGTTTCCTTTGTCTTCTAACCCTAATTATTCATAATCAATGAACAAGTAGGGTTAAGAGTTAAAGGAACTTAATTTTGACCTGAATTTAATTTTGACCTGTAACATACATGTATACAAAACCCCATTTTGTATTTCAAAAGGTCATAAAACTTGATTTGTATTGAGCATCGTTGGTCTCCGTTTCTGTAAATGATTTCTGTCTTATTGAATGATATATTTTGATCATGTTACATGTAGGTATTTCTGTGCTATAATAACCATTTTTTTAATATAGAAATGTTGTTTCCCCTGAAAGGAAACAGGTTTCACGTTACACTCCTACCTTCACATAACAGCCACCTCTCAATAATGGCCACCTTCCTCTGTCTGGTGGCTGTTGTGCAGAAGTTTGACTACAGACTTCTCAAAATCGGAGACTGCAAGAATCTTACTACAACGAAACACTGCAACACTTAATAGCACCTACCTGATAGCATCTGGAAACTGAGCATTAGTGACAAGAAAAGTAGAAATGTCATGTCCATGAAGAATCCTGATCAGTTCATTTATTCTTGGGTACATTATAGGCTCGCCTATGACAAAATAAAGGATCAGAAAAATAATCCACAAGAAAGGCTTAATTAAAGTATGTTGCCTTGTATGCAATAAGTCACATACAGGAACTTTGAGGGTGATGGCTTAGCCAATTGGAACAGCACTTAAAAATGATAAGCACACGTAAAGTAAGTAAGGATAAGACAGCATGCAAAGAAATGCCAAGAAAGTCAGAGGAAAATTGTTAAGAAAAGTACAAAAGTACCGCAGGATTGTGGCATAGCGTGAGAATGACTTTAAGGATGGTAAATCAAAGTTTAAGCTAAGGCTTGTGTGATGGTAAGCCATTAAACTGGTTTTGATGAGTTGAAATGTGCCAACTGGGTTACAAATGAATATCTGAAGAATTAATTTTAGAGTTTTCTTTCATAAAAGTTTCACATTAAAAATACTAAGGCAACTGAATACAAAATACCTATCTGTTATTTAACCAGTACAAAGCTACAAGCATCATACCTACGAGTGAAAGTGCACAATGTCTTATTTTCATTCCTTCTTCAAATCGCTCTGGTTTAACACCAGGAACACCTGAAAATAATGTAAGAGTTTACAAATATCATAAAGAACTTTAAATTACAGTTCCCTGGTGGTCGGAAACCTGAGACATGACATCTATGTAACATCTCATTAAACAATCTCCTACAGTGGCAATAAAATTCAGTCAAGCTGTACATTTCTATGCTGGCAGTAAACCGCCAAAGCTGAGCAATAATATTAACGCGAAAACTGTCGTAGGGATACCTTCATATTCAAGTTATCAAATGGACAAAAAGGCAGCAGTCAGACAAAAAAATGAGAGAATATTGAAGAATGTTCAACTGCAACTCATTTAGCTTTGTCACCCAATTTTTCATTCCTTTTGTTTAAGTTTACATTATTTAGTTTATTATTTTTTTTACTCATACAACTTACCTCTAAACTGTTTAATCATATTGCGGTGATTCTCCATGGCCCCATTAACAATGGTGTCTGGATCGTCCATCTTCCACTTCCATTCAGTTCCAACAGGATTTGTGTGATGTCTAAAGTCAACACAAGATAGAACTCACCTCATAAGGATATTGCTTTCAAGGCATTGAAGGGTTTTCTCATGGTTGTCTAAGGGCCTCCAAAGACAAGACAAAGCTTTTTCAATGAGTATTCTATAGGAGTATAATGTACTTACCGCCAACAGAAGACACATTTATTGGCACAAGCTAAGCTGGGTGTGGCCTCCATACAGCGATGACTCTCTATACCATAGAAGGTATGTTTGTAGCACCCACCACGACCTCTTAACATCGACTGGAAAACAAAGAAGACAAGGAAAGGCACATCTTCGATCAGTATGAATAGCCTAAACCTAACACTATCAGAAGGTCTGACAAAGAAAGAAAAACTCCATGTGACAGTGTCTTCTTCCATTTCTTCCTGTAAGACAATTATTATTCTTTCTAAGACAACAGAAACTGTTATTATTTGTTTCCTGTTGAAAACCTGTCCAGCTCTTTTCCCATTAATTAAGTTCAGACTCCAACAATGTTCTATCAATTCTTAAAAATTCATGTTAGGGTTTGCAACATGTTATGCACATGTATCCATTACCCTTTTCTTGAATCTAATGAAAGCATTCTGTCAGGATACATTTGTGTAATTTTATGATCAACTAAGATCCACCTTTAGATACCTTTGTCCATCTGCAAAGTTTAACTCCAGAATGACTGCCAATCAAACGATAGCCTAGAAAAAAAATTGAAAGTTTAGAAACATTACTAGCAAACAGAAAGTTACACAAAGTTTGAAATAGAATAATAAGCACTCAGAAAATGAATCAAAATTTTAGCATTTTGCATGAATGTACCCGGAGTGTCTATATTAACTGGATTAAAGAACTGCATGTACATGGAGGGTTACCGAGTACCCTAACTGACAAAAGGGATTGTCAGAAAGAACTATCTAAAGGAATTTTTCACTTATTTCATTTCAACATTCCACATGGCAATTTTAAAAGAGTATGTCTCAAAGAGATAAATAATTCTGGCCATCTGTTCCGGTACTAAGCATTCTAAAAATGTGTTGACTCCAAGGTAAACAATCCTGGAAAACCAAATTTAACCTTCTGCAACTTATTAAGTCTTTTCATTGATAGTGATTATTTAGCAGATTTTTAAATACCTTGCTTTGTTAGCGCCTTCTCCAATGCAGGTGTAATCATCTCTTTAGGTTCGGTCTGTAACTTTTTCTTTTTCCCTTCAAAAATAAATTGTCACTCACTCTACTCAGTAACAGCATTGTGTAGATGTGATAAAATTATAGGAGTAAGTCAGCAGTGAGCACAGTGTCTTGGAAATGCATCAGTAATCCACACAATGTAACATACCTATACTTCTCTTTGGACCTTTTAACTGTGTAGCTTCTCTTTCTTCCTATAAGTAGGTGTGGGAATCAGGCATTAAATTAAGATGAGTACAATGTGCAAACTTGTAATATGCAATAAAATATGTAAACAATTATTTTTTTTGGAAAACACATATGCACATATAAAGTACGGCCAGTACTGATCACACTAATGCAATGAGTCTAATTTGTACCCTACATAATTATGTACATGGTTTCCACTTTATCGGTTTCTCTTTGTAAAACTTTATTCATTTAGCTGTCTTTTTAATTCACTCTGAATTTTTCTTCTTTATTTTATATTCTTCACTACTTCAAGTTAATTACTCCCCCTTCAGAAGGTAAGTACTACAAACATTCTTGCAATGCATAGCCGTAATCTACATGGATATAATAAGGATGTTTAAAATATGAAGATCTCTATTCTGCAATACAAGCATGTGCTATGTTGCCTGGATACAACTTTACCTTTGCTTGTTTCATTGTATTCATCATAGGTCCTAAATCTTCCAAGTCTAACAAACCAGACTTGTTTTCTCCTTCATCATCACCTCCATCATCATCATCATCATCTTCACTGGTGCTTTCATACAAAGTCTTAAGCAAAAGGAGAAGGGTAAACTCCGTAAACTTGTAACTGACTAAGCAAACAATATTGTGAAACTAACCTCAAGTGGTTAAAATATTTGTTGCCTTATTTTAGGTACATTATTTTTACAATGTGTGGAGCAAGAACATTATGTATTCATAGAAAACACTATAAAGAACAATTCTCTGAACATTTACATCTAAGACAATACAATTCTACTGCACAGGTTATACGAGCTATACTCCACCCAATGGTCTCTTACAGGAGGCAATTCATACCAGCTTAACCTGCATCTGGACACTTATAATCCACGGGAATTACTTTCAATATCTCTGTCTGCAATTTACTTGGGCTTATGGTATCTCACTTTCAGAATTACAAAAGGTTTGACTGTTATAACTTGTTACTCTTACTATAGCTTGCAACACATTGTGGCTGAGTACCTCATCATCTTGAATACCATTTTCCTGAAAATCTTCCTGACTGTGGCAGCAGGGGCTGCCACTAAATTGTGATTCAGTGGCACTGTGACATGCAGTCTCCTTTAAGTTCCCTCTTTCATTTTTAACATACTGTAGGAAGTCTGAACTCCAAAATTTGAAGTCTTCCTCAATACCTAAAAGAAGAAAAAATTTTTGCAATTGAAATCAAAACATAATACTTTTGAAAAATACTCTGTAAGTTGTTCAACTCAATTCTCTGGCTGTTGGTGTTGGTGTTGTTTTCGTTAATAAGGAATTGTCATATATCATTCCATGTTCATCAGTAATGGCCAGGGCTGTCAAGGTCCATCCCCCTTAACACCTGTTATGGATGAGTATGGTTGATTTTCCCTTGATGTTACTGGTGAAATTGCCTGTTATTGATATAATTCACCCACAAAGTAACAAGTTGCTACAGGTATGGAGAAGAAGGCTACAGGTGACTCGAAACTTAATGACAGCACTGATGGCCCCCCAAATGGCTCTACAATTATATCTTCTTACCTCCATGTTTGCTGTTTGCTACATTTTCATCTCCCATTCCAAAAGGAAAGATCTGTCTTGCACTAAGCAACCCCAACCACTTGTCAACATTCTTTCCGACCTGCAGTAATCATATTTGTTTAAAACTACTTCAGAAATCAACCTCTCAGTCTGTCCTGAATCCAAACACAACAATTACTGTTGCTGAATAACTTTAAAGGTATTGTCTTTGACACTAACCATGTTAAATTTGTCTTTGTAAAGAGAATTACCAAGACCAAACACTGAATAGTTCAAACCACTGAGGAGAGATTTTTGCACACGGAAATCATTTGAGGCTTCCTCTAGCCATTTACAAAACCACTCAGCGCTTTCTGGAGGCTTTCCATCCACATAGGTGCTGATTATAAACACACAAGTGTCAACCTGTAGATTAGAAAATCATACAGTCATGTATTCACGCAGTAAGTAAAGGTCAAGAATTTAATCTGACTGGAAGAACAGCTGATGAACTTTGATCAGCTACCATACTGTCTAGAATAATATACAATTCTTCTTTTCTTGTACATGTATTCACACAAGGATTCACATTGAAGGATGAGCTACAGCCAGGTCCTGCGGGAGGGGGTACTTCAGACTTCACAAGAGGTTCTACCCAAAAGGGATTGGACCTCCCAGAGAGTTACCCGGTAAAGGTCAACCAACAGTCCGTAGGATGGCAAGACAGGTACATCAGCTGGAGAATCGTTTGTGTGGGAATCAATGAGTTGGGTTTGAGTCTTCCAACATGATGGGTGTGGTTTGGCCAATGTACTCGGGATCAGGCATTACAGGAAGTCGCACTGTGCTGAAAAAATATGTTGGAACTGTCTCCCTGTCACATCAATAAAGACTTGATGCTCTATATAGGCAAGATGTTGGTAGTACATACATGATGTTTGTATACTGACCCATGAGCTGGTCAGAAGTGATTGACAACCATCATGTCATACATGTAGGTTTATAGTATCTGCCAACTGAAGTGCAAGTTACTGTTTATCATATAAGAATTACCAAAATATGCCTTTACCTCCTCAGAAAGACTGTCCTCTGGTTCATACTTCTTTAAATCCACCACCTCACTTGTCAACCCCAGGCTTTGAGCTTTGGATTTCAGTTCTCCTGCAAGACTCTTCACAAACACAAAATTAAAAAGTAAGGACCCCAGATCAAGGTTTCAGATTTCAGTCTGTCATAATAGAGAGTAATAACAAGTAAATTTTGAGACTCATTGAACAAGACAGCCTAAATCACAGCGCTCAAACAAGTACAAACAGAGAAAAATAGCATGCAGTTTACTAGTAGTACCTTTGCCTTTCCTGTTTGTGTTCCAAAGAATATCTTGATTCTCTCTGACCTGGCTGCTCTTCTGCTATTGGTCTCAGATTCCCCAAGAGATGACGAGGCCTTGATAGCTCTATTTCCCTGCCAAACAAATGGAATCCTACTAAGGTATTCACTTTTTGACAAAATAAAAACTTGCTTCCTACTCAAAGCTTAATGGCAACCCAGTAAATGTACTGAGTTCACTATACACCTATACATAAGGAGGATAAAAAGTACAACCATAAAAGTTTTACCTGTTTAGATTTTCTCAGTTGTTCATATTCAGTTGTGTACTTGTCTTTTCCTCTCAGTCTGATAATCAGCCATGACAAGCTCAAACCTCCAAGAACAAGAGTTGCACTCTGCAGCCTAACAGACATCCACCAGTCTATTAACTTGTCCTGCCAATTGGGCTGTCTACCATTTCTTGAAGAATGTGCTATGGAAAAAAAGATTTTGCTGATCAGTTTTAGGGATGAATACTGTGCACTGTGAATCTGTAAGTAAAACTGTCCTCGGTAAACAAACTACAGCTGACAAAGTGCTTAACAATGCCTCACATCTAAGCCACTAGATGCTCACTTTACAGGAACAGGGGACACTATATAACCTCTCTGCCATTTGGGAAACACATCATGGAATTTGGTCAGGGAGTGTAGTTCAAGAATCAAGAAATAAAAATGCATGTACCATGTTTCTATCAAGTTATAGAGACAAATGGAAGTTTAAGAACTACTGTGGAAATGCCTGCAGCTCGTTAGCCTCCGACGAAGACATTCGTAGGATTGTCAGGTGTTCCTAGCGTGGGAGGTTAGCAGCTCATGTTACCACAGCTTTTTCAAATTCCCCCAGACTTCCACGATTGTCTCTATTAAGAAATTAGATTATGAGTTTGAGATTTCTGTTGCATGATAGTTAATGAGAGCGCACGATGTACGTTACTTGGGACTGTTTCATGCTGTTCTTTATAATTAATGTGATTCCAGACTGAAGATGATCCATTGTGTTCCTCTATGTGCCAACAGAGGTGTCGGCATGTATATCCAACACAGATTGCATCACACAAACCTTACTTGAAGTAGTAAACAATACATTGCTGGTTAATGATAGGGGGCTTATTTTCTTTTGATTTGATTTTGTGTCCAATCTTATGGCTTGTATACACTGGGGAACTATCAATTCCAATTTTTCTGCCTTGTTCCCCACATTTCCTTTGTGAGGAATTGGCCAATATCTGATACTTGAATGTTAACACTATTCTGGTGCTTCATTCACATTACATGTGGAAATTGGATCACCAGAAACTTTCTTGGTCACAAAATTACTGATGTTCAATTGCATCAGTTGCCCTGGGTTCTGAAGTGGGGAGAACTTATGTGAGACAATCACATTCCAGGTGGAATAGTTGCCAGGTAGACGATAGTTTAAAGGCATGATCCAGCATTGTTTTCAGCAATGACATTTTGTATCTAACATTGATGTGGCTCCTGTAATGTAGTAATAATCTGGTGGCAAAAGGTTTTCTGTACACCCTTGTCTCCAGGCGACCATTGCATTTCCTGATGTTTGTTCCAATTTAACACTTACATTTTTGCGCTTGTATTTAAACACATTCTTGCACCTTAATATAAAATAACGTATGTTTCATTTGCTTTTCCTTTAACTTGATCTCAGAGAGATCAAAGCATTGTTTTTTATTGCTAGTTTTTATTCTGAAATGTGTGTTAAAAGAAACTACTTGAAACTACAGGTAAAACTTTGTATTAAGAACATTAGCTTCAGTTACCATGAAACATTTTCTCAACACTTAAATTTGCACTATTAGTGCATTTAGTTAAGAAGAAATACCATTGCACGTAATTTTCACGTTTTTCCGCCTTCAGTTCCAATTAACTTGAAAGTAAATAAATTGAAACATGTAATTCTTAGTTCTTAGTTTGTCTAGGCTTATATGATCATGTAAAATAAGAAGGGAAAACATAAACCATGAAAATAACGTTCTCAAACAAATTGCAAAGTAAACTTAAAACAGCTGAGCGGTTGTTTGCTACGACTTGAGTGCAGCCATGTGAGCCAAAATTGCCGCGAACAGTGCACAAATGTATACCTTACAAAAATTCCAAAAAACTACATTTTACAGGCTATAAGGTAGATAGTTACCATTCTTTATACTTACCATGAACTTGGAAGGATAAACAAATCACAAGCAAGAAAATTACTCTTAAGAAAAAGAACATCGAGCTGCCCGAGTTACAAGCCGCCATTTTAGTCTTTACTCTTACACAACGTGCCTTCCTTCAAAAGGCTCGGCTACAAAGTGGAGTAGATGCGGTATATACTTGATGCCTGTCGATAACTGCAGTTGGTTGATAGCACACTGTATGTACATGTTTCGAATGGTAAAGTAGAAATAATGGTCAGGTTTAAAAGAAGGTCAGTACAGAAAAGGGACTCACGATGAATAAAACACTCTATATGAAGAGTTTCAGCTGAATTCGTTATCTGTTACTCCATTCCTGTCGCAGATATTTGTTGGTGGAAATCTCATTTGCAGACGGCAAAATTGATGAAAGAATTTCATCCAAATCAATTTACAAAACCGTAAAGAATGCCGTGACATCAGCCCATGGAGACTACGGAATGGCTTGCGTTGATCGTTCTTTGAGAGGTATGGCCAGATCGGTGATATGTCTTTGGATGCTATGAATTGATAATGAATTCGAAGGTACCGTAGTTGTTTCTTACTTGCCACTCTGTACTTCGTACTCTGGACAATGAAACCTTCATCTTGTACGTAGATCACAACCAGCATGAATCTGCAGTTCACGACTGATGCCGCAATAATCTAATAGTTTTAGTATAAATCTACCAGTCATGCAAAACTTAAGGTAAATCCTCTTCACAGTACAGACTCTTAAAATAGAAAGAAGAGGGTGCTCTTTCTGTTAACAGCTGTACTCTGTTAGGCTGCTCACTATCTTCAGTAGAACAGATAATGAGCAGTGCAACCAAGAAGAGAACAGCAATTATGCTAGACAGCTAATGGATGTACTGTGTAGTAATTGCTTACTATTTTGTTTATCCTTCTAGTGAAGTATGTAAATCCCATCACTGGAGTGGCCTTTATAGCATGTGGCAGGGACTATTATAGGATGGTTTGGTCTGCGCTAACCTTTATCAAAGCCATCACCTTTGAAGGTCCAACTAGGCCTTGCATGTTCAGGGTACTTCATGTAGGAGGTAAAAATATCACTTGTAGCATCTGCTGGTAACAATAATTATAACTTGTCTTTGTCTGTGTTTGCATCCACTACGTAGGTCACTTTATTGAGCTACTCTCCAACAATCTGAATTCTGACAAGTATTTTTGTTGCTGCAGTATTTTCCTAACCACAATTAGATCTTTCTTCATTGAGGGTGTCTTCCAGAAAATATCCATACCCCCCATGGAAGGATTTTAGTTTCAACCAGACCAGTTTTGCATCATACTTTCCATTAAAGAATTATGCTTTTGAAAACCCCCTCCCCCTTGGAATTTCTGTTAATCTTCCTTGGGGTGGTATGGATATTTTTTGAAAAGTTCTGCGCAATGCAGTAGTTTGTGAAAATAATTGCATCACTGACTAACTGCTCTTGAGAAACAAACAAAGAAAGGTTTTCTGTTTTCTGACCCACTTCAGGCACTCTTCTTTCCTGCCAGAAGTTTCTTATTCATCACAATAAAGAAGAGTTGTTAAAGCTATTACAACAGTGCAAGACACCAGGTTAGTTTGGTTGCGGTCTCCCCCCTCTCCCCCTCAAGCCTCTTCCTGAGGCATTCGCTTAGCAGGGCTGCAGGACAAAAAATGTGGAGCAAAATAAGAGAGAGGCTTCGTGTGAGGAGCAAATGCCCTTTCACACCATGTTTCTACCCTATTTTTTCATTCATCATTTTCTGCCTCGCACCACAACTGGAAGAAGCTTCATGCCCTCCCATTCTCACTCTTCCATCCAAATTTTAAGACAATGCGAGTTTTAAAACCAAACTTAAGACAATATTACAATTAGTTTTCATGTTTGTTGTGGCTTTTACTTTGTTTGTGTCGAGCGAGATGAAGGCACTCAGAGAAGTAAATAACAACTTTGGAACTGGCCATGAGTATAACTCGTAAAACCAATTTATTTTATCATATTGATATCTTAAGCCAAACAATCATAACATTTCAATGCAACACATCTTAATATTATTGGGTGCAACATGCTGCATGCATTTCACCACACCATTGTTACAAGTTGGGTGTTGTTGGCTCAAATTTGAAAATGGTCAAATTTTTCAGTATTATCTGTAGATGATGCATGACGTTGTAGTCATTTGGCCAGATTTGTGCAACAATGTTGTGCCTGGGCTTGTGCACTAGTTCAATTTTCAACACCCAACATGTTGCATTACATCGCCACACGGTGGCCAAATGTGCAGACACATTGCTGCAATATGTTGCACTGAAAATGTTGTGATCGTTTGTCAGGGGCTTGCAAATCCTGGGCCAATGTTACAATATGTTGTGTTAAAATGTTCTGACCTTGTTGGGGCTTTAAAGTTTACATTATAAATCATTACAAATTTTGTACACTCAGATAGTCTTGTAACCAGCTATTATTTTTCATGTTTCAGCTGAAAGGAAAAAAATTTCAAGAACCATAAAGAAAGCTGAGAAGAATACATTTCCCCTGAACCCCTTTAACACAAAGAAACAGAAAACAAGTTCTGCTGCAGACATTCCACCTGATGAAGATTCTAAATCTGATTAGAAGATGTTTATGAAATACATGTTTTCCCTCTGCAAAAAGACAAGGGTGTTATTTCAAATATTGTGTCATATCTCCAATCTGATGACTGAGGTCAATCAAAATCAATCAAAATCACGATGCCATATTGTCCACATTGTTGCCGTTTGTGATTGGACTAACAGTGTTTTTTCATTGCTTAGTTTTCATCGTTCGCATTTCCTATTGGATGATGTATTTTACGTATCATTTTTACGTAATCTTTTTGTCGTGAGGAAATCTCAATATCTATGATATAAAAAAACGTTGGGCATTGTTGTTGGAACATGAAGTGGAAACCGCAAAACGAGCAAATCAAGGAAGCAATTCAAAGAAGAGAAGCCCACTGCAGATAGACTCTCTACATGCTAAACTCTTTGTTTTGAAACATATAACACTGGACTAAACTGTTTTGGATCAACATCTTAGAAAGAAAAGTAAAACAAGGAAAGTGATGCAAATGACTTAATTATTTCAAAACTTATTTTCACATAGATCACGTGAGTAAGACTTGCATTACAACATATCCAGAAAAACATTGTTTCAACTTACAATGTTCAGAACAACTTTCAGTAGCCAACAACTAAATTTGTCTACTGAAAAATATGAATAGGATAAATTGTAATCAGACATTTATGTTGTTGCACTAGATTTGCATGGTCCTCCACCTGTTTTAAAGATGCAGCTTGTAGCTTACACATCATAAATATTTCACAGTTTTTCTTGGCACTAACACAGCACTAACATGGAAAACATATTAGACATGTCAGGGGACTTGACACCATGGTCTTGCTTTAGGCGCTTGTTGTTTGCCAAATGAACCTTGAAGTCGGCCATTTTTTTGTCAACAAGCGTGAGGAACTGGCAGCATTTTGGGGTGGATTCTACTTACAGCCACTGTGTGAGTCTGGTTTTTTCTTGACTGGTGCAAGACCATGAGTATACTTTGGACCTCCGTCAATGGTTGAACTGTGCATCTATTAAGTGCCTCCCACAATCAGTAAATAAGTGATGCATTTTTCAATTGACTTGATTTTCGTTTTCCAGTTAACAGAAAAAAGAAATATTATACAAAATTGTACAAGGATCTTACAATCCTTCATTTCTGGGAAATTGCAAGAAAATAAAAGAAATACTAGTTTTGTTTTTAAATAAAATTTATTTCCAATTTTCAAATAAAATGAAAACACCTTAATTGTATTTTGCTGCACTTCATTTATCATCAACTTTTTTGTGAGAGGAAAAAAATTGAAGTTTGGAAATAGTGTTTTGAAAACCAGCAATGTTGTTCGTTTTCAATCTGCCCTTCCTCTGCATACAGTAGCTGTTTGTTTCCTCACAGCCTCTTATTTTTCTCCACACCTCGGTCAGTATAAGATACAACATCATGGTGTGTTCATTGGTGTGTGTTATTCAAGTCTTTCATCTCCTTCTTCAATATCTTTTAAACTGATCATTTCCAATGTTCCCCGTCCCCGTGTCTCAGCTCTAAGGGTTTCATCAATAACTCTGTAACAGCCAGGATCTATGAGGCAAACCTAGCAAATAGTTGATTGAAACAATTTTAGTAATGTATATTCAACGATATTACTATAAAATAAAATACAACAGGCAGTGATTGTTTTGCACCATTATTTATAAGTTGGTTTTAAAATTTTTTAAATCCTTTTTACTATTTTTTTTAATGAGTTTATTAAAACACATACACACACAAAAAAAGGCTACTTACAAAAACTGCTACTAACAATGCACTTACTTACAATACAATAATTGTGACTAGTCCTCCTAAATCCTTTTTCTTACCATTTCTAAATCCCCTCCCTGCCAATCTTCAGATTCAACCACTGATATGCTAGGTCTCAGTTTCTCATGTACCCGCTTAGCCTCCCGACTTGGAACAATCAACCGTAGACGCATTTGAGCACGTTCTATTTCCATAGTCTCTTTGAGTTGCTTTATGACCTCAAGAGCCTAAGATAAAATAACAGAGGTAGTTATCGTACCAGTCTCAATTTCAATGCCTCACCTGAACACAATAAACAAATTTGACATTTAAATAAAGGGTGAAAGTTTCTAAAGAAAGTGTGGTGCTGCGCCGGTGGGGGTAACAAGGTAATTTGGTTATAACAACTAAGTTGAAAATGTAAATTGACCACCGTAACGAGTTATAAAGCTGACGTTTCGAGCATTAGCCCTTCGTCATTCGCTCTGACGAAGGGCTAACGCTCGAAACGTCAGCTTTATAACTTGTTACGGTGGCCAATTTACATTTTCAACTTAGTTGATATAACCAAATTTAACATTTAGTTTAATTTGTAAGTCACAGTAAGAGACCCACAAAGGAGCTTCTGTGTTTAGGTCCCAAGCCCCAGCCATGTACACCATGCCTTCCAACAATGAACTTTAAACTCTATGAACTTCTTGTCAAACCAGTCTCGGCCTCAGATTCAAATAACTGTATGCATCTTAACATCTATGAGTGCTCATAATCCTACACCCAATTAAATTACACAAGGTTTTTCAGGTGCACTGTGGATGGCTTAAAGTTTGGTTATAGCATATCATGTCATTATTCAATTAAATATTTGGAGGAGGGCAGTTCAAATTTTTTTCATATATTGGTGTTAGAAAACACTGGCAAGCAAAAGTTTGATCTGAACTAAAGGAACGCATAAGCCAACTTTCCAGTTTCAAGAGGTGCTGGAGTTATTTAACTAACTTCAACATACCTGTTGCTTTGTTGTTCTCGTTGGAATAACTGAATAATGGATGTCTTTCATAGCTCTCTCTATCACACCCACAGGATAAGGTCGCTTTGTTTCTGGGTTGACACATTTGTCAGCAACAATTGTTGCAATGTCTCTGAACATTGATTCTAGCTGTGTGTTTCTTTCCTTCTCAGAAACTTGTAATTCTCCCTTTGCTAAAATCTTCAGGTAAATAATAATAAAATCATTTTCAGACAAAATAAAAACTTTCCAAAAATGAAAAACCAATCTTTAGTTATCCCAGCTCAATAATAACACTTACTTAATAAGTATTTCCCACAAAAGACAAGAAATCAAACCCTAACCTGTCACTTAACAAAATTAGGGGAACTGACTGCTGCATTGCATGACAGACTGCCTAGGTAGCATTCTGCGAGGCTGCAACAGACCCTGTTGGTGTTTGCGTTTGCGAAGCCAATATAAACAAAATGTCATGTACTTGTGTTGTTGTACAATCATAAGTCAAGTAAAAATGCCTTTTTGGAGGAAACCTGAACCCTCCTGAATGCATGATGCATCACCATAGAAACAGTTAAAACCAATGAATCATGAACTTTGTTGCTAAACAAGTCTTCAAACCACAGCAAACAACAACATTATACTCCTTTTTTCAGTTCAACTGAACTTATGTGTTATGATAACACAAACAACCAGATGCTTTTCACAGTGAGGTAAAAATAATATGGCTGTAACACCTATATGAATAATTTTTGTCAACTTCGGCTTCTTTTTTTCAACAGACTTGCTTGAAGCAAGCATGTGAATCTTTGGAGGACTTGGAGCAGTTTGGATTTTGTTTTTAGATGCCATTAGTGAATCTAATCTGCAAATAGCACATAATTTCCTATTTCAGAACATATGCTGTTAGGTCTACATTAGACAGATTTTGGCTAGTTCCCTACTGCTTGAAAAAATGAAAGACTGGGTAGAATTTAAATGATAAAATGAAAACAAAAGCAATTTATTAATACATTAAAACATAACAACTGAAGAATACCTGCATACAAATTTCAGTTTGATCTGTTGTTCCGAAGGCCCTTGTTAAATCCTCATTTTTAGCAACTTGTCCCTTGGAAACATTTGTAAACACTGTATCGGTTTGAAGAACTTCATCAATGTCCTTTTCTCTGTGGAAAACAATATTGGAAAACAATATTGTTACACAACCAACAGTGAAACACTGTAAGTTCATACAGCCTATCACCCTTGTGGGGACAAGGAACTAAGTCAAAATTTATAATTCAAGAAACAATGTTCCTCCAACTTGATTCAAAGTAAATATAGTAGTAATTAAAAATAGAAGGAAGAATGTCTTTCAGCTTCTATAAAATACAATTTCTCCTTGTAATTTCAATACACACTCTCCTGCACAAGTGGCAAGAAAGTGACGAGGGGACTAATAAGTTAAATTGTCTGTTAAATGAAGCAATTTTCTTAACTGGCATTGTCCATTTAGCGGGATTTTTTTCAAATATGACCACTAACAATTTTTTTAAATTTTTCTACATGAAATTATCTGACTAAGCTTGTTTTTTCTTTATGTGATTAGTCTGCGTGGACTGAAATTAATGAAGCTGATAACTGTACTTCAGTCTCTTGCAATTTCACTTGAATCGCAAAGAAAATTAAAGCTGTGTCAGCAAAGTTATATATGTGTTGGTAGTGAACTGCTAGCTGTAGCTTGTACTTACACTTTGTTTCGCCAAGACATAACTTTGTTCTTATAGCAGGCGATTTCAAAACGTTTTCCAGCTTTCTTTAACCTTACCACCGCTACATTGGTTAGTTTCACTTGATTCGTTGGCGTAAATATCGACATTTTGCTTTTAACAATATTATTTTCAACTTGTAACCTTCACTTCGCGCAGTCAATGAAATTGTTCATCACAGAGGAGGAGTAAGGCAAGTTGTCACATTGCTATAATTCATTGCAGAACTACTGGAAACGGTTTATTCTACCAGCTCGTATAAGGAAAGAGACATTAAGGTGTTTCAGATCAAATTTTCTCCCAAAATTTGAAAATTTTACGAAAGGGCACTGAATAACAAATTGTGTATTCACTTTTGCGCCCGTAGGGTACCCCACTCAGGCAGGTCACTTGCCTTGCCTTGTAACCGCGCAATGTCATGCCTAGTATCCAATACCCCACGTGGAACGCTATTCAAAATCACTCCAAAAGATTACATAAGGATAAGAAGTTGTTTAACGGACGAGGGAACACGTAAAAAGCTGCATGAATTCCTGTAGACTTTTTTGACGTTCAGCATCGTCAACTAAACTTCGAGAAGAACCGAGATCGAGCCACCGGCCGTGGAATCTTGTTGTGGGGTATTTGTACCATGCAATGTTGTGAACTCATTGACCCGAATTTTTAAGTTGTTTTTTCGATGTATGTGTAGCCGTGTTCCGGAACTGATCGTATTTATCTAACATGAATTTGAGAGGAAATGCAATTGACAAGGATATCGACAGTGTGCGTTAACTTATTTGTCAAATCAGGCTGAACCGCGGGAAGTCGAACAAGTGGGGTCTCATACCGCCTACATCTGCGCAAGCCATTTGTAGCTCACGCAAGACAACTCATTCACACGATCGCCGTTGATTTTTGCGTTTGAGGAGGAAAATGATGAATGGATCAAAGGGTCATTCGTCTGAACTTCACATTCTTGAACATAAGCTTCGGGTTTCGAACTTGAAGAAGGACGCAATCCCTTTATATACACATGCCTTAATAAAAATTTCATTGCTACCTCGATCAAGGTAAGCTTAATTTACGTATCAGACTCGAGAATCTTTATTTTCTCCTGAATGATTCTTCTATAAGTTCGACATAGATTGAAGGAAGTTATGAATGTAGTTAACATCTCTTTTAGGGTTCCATAAATGTCCTTACTTGGCGGTACTGGACAACTTAACTCTTACGGGTATCTTTGTAATTCTATTGTGTTTACATATTTATGCCGGACGTTGGCGCGGTCTCTTCCCGCGCTAAATACATTACGTCTCAAACTTAACCAAACTCGCCTCGTATACTTTCTTACCGCTCTGTATGTGTTTTGCAGGCCAAGATTTTTCAGTTTTACCGAAACCAGGGATGGTTATACGATTATCGTAGAGGACGATCTTTGTAAAGGTGAGTACATACATGTAAGCTTATTATGTAAACACAAATTGCAGTTGTATAAACGTAGTAATTCGAAAAAATAAGGCGGCGCGTGTTTTTCGTAAGATTTTGTTGAATGTTTTTTGGTGTTTTTTTTTCCCTATTTTTTATTTCTTGTGCAAATGCATGCCTAAAGTAAGGGTGCACGTGCAGCTAACGTGATTTTTCATAGCTTGTTGCATATGATAACATGATGGTAAACTGATAGGACCCAACAAAACCGAGATCAATGAGTAAGCTTATATATTGAAGTTGGTTCAAAATATTTTTACTATCATCAAAAGCCGGAAAATAATTTCAACACAAGCTGAATACCAGATAAATATAAACCTATAAATAAAACATGTCAAAAATAACTAATAGATCCCAGCAGAGTAGAGCTGAAAGGTTAACTATATTAAGAGCTCAAGTTGGTTCAGAAATCCCTGAGAAATGTTTTTACAACCAACAGTTAGAAGCCGGAAAAATAACCTTAAAACTGAGAGAACATCAATCTATAATTAAAGTCTGTGAACCCTGCTGTGACAATTGTGCAATTAAAAATTAATATAAAATCTGCTTTATTACCACTATTATACATCAAACTTATTACTTCTTTTCTGATTGGCTAAAAGCATACAGTGAATTTTGGAAATCAGCACCAATGAGGTCATCTAGCTACAGATTATGCAATAATCATGTCAAGGACACTCAGTGTCATGCATGATTTCTAACCTGGGTAATCATGTCAAGTTTTTGCACTTTGTGTTGTTTGCCATCGACATGCATGACTTCCATTTTTTTGTTCCATGTATATAAACAATTATTAGATTCAGTTTTTGTGTTATCCAGAATAATCAAGGTCTCTGTAAGGTTTATCATTCAAAGCTGAATGATAACCCCTACCTCGACCTTAATTATTCTGCATATCACAAAAACCTCTTCCAATAATAAGCCAATCAATGCAAAAGCAAAATGGAGTCTAAATCACTGGGGCAAACCCAGTTATTCTCAAGCAGATATGATTGGAGACTAAAGATTTTACTGGAATGTCAAATAAAAATTACATGATTAATGAAAAACTTTGTGGTTGAATTGAGCAAACCACATGGGGACAAACTTTGATTGGAACAAATCAGATTGCTAATTTGCAACTGTCGAAGGAAGAGATATATTAAAGTAGCGATACTTCTTTTATGCAGTATATGATGTGAATCCGCAATCCAAGTTAATCAGATCAATTTAAATGTTAGTCATGCCACTTTTTATGGCAAATAAAATGGTGAATGTTCTGTATTTTAAAGAAAGAGCTTTTCAACATCACTGCCAGTGAGATTAGTTAAATCGTGGCTATGGTGATGAAAACTGCCCATGTAGTGCAGTACATCCACTTTAAAATAAAAAGTGAATCACAGTTGGTGTATTGTTGATTTTTTACTCCATTTGTAAAATGGCTGTTCATGCACAAGGTCACTGTATATCATGACCTTGTTTTGCATAAATCCTGTTGGAACCATGCAGTCTTTGTTTCATGTTTCTCCTGCACCAAACAATTTTGTTTACCAAGCAAAACAAGGGCACACACAGTCTGCAACTCCCCACAGTTTGGTTTTCTTCTCTTAAAATGGACTTTGACTTTTAATATTGAACTCATTAAAAATTAACAAAAATTTATGAAAAAAGAAATAAAAAGTGATATCAGATTCCTGGTCAGTCAACAGAACCTAATGTAATTTCTTTCCTTTTTTTGTTTGTTTTTTTTTATGAGAAGAAAATTGAATGATAGATAAGGTTAAACCCCACAGAAAGTTAGTTCAAGGTGGTATTCACTAAGTAGACAGCAAGTCATAATATTATTACCGGTAGATATTTAATTTTACAAAGAAATCACGTTTTAAATTCAGGAAGAATCAAAAGAGTTCCATATTACCTAAAACTGTAAGCATGTTCCATCAACAAATGCAAATATGCAAGATTATGCAAGATGCATGAGATCACTTCTTTGTGTCATTCTGTTCCATTTGAACTCTCATTTTACAAAATGTACCAGAATTAATGAACTCTTCTCTGTTCTTTTTTGTTTATTGATTTCCTAAGTTCTCAACATATGATAAAGTTCACTTCCTGACGCCTCTTGTGTATGACTGTGAGTATGGTGCTTCAGTCTGCTCACTAATTTAATAATTAAAGCACTTCCCATAGCCTCCAGTCCAGTACAACTTGTTAGAGAATTGATTCATCTTACCATGCCATGCATCTACTGAGTTATGGGTGAACACTTGGACTACTGGTGTTTACTGGCTTTGTTATAATATACATAATAAAAATAATACATTGTACTTGAACATTGTATCTTGATGATGTCTCAATTTTCACTTCCTTGGTCTCGATCTTGCTTGTGTTTGAAGAAAGAAAAATAAGGCCTCTTTTATAACATTACTTAATATATGAATTCACATAATTTATTATTTCCTAGTCTGACCAAAGCAAAACAACAAAATTATCTTTGACCTCTGACCTTTTTCACAAAATCGCTGGCACCAAGTTACACATGGGGACTCTAATTTGCACAGTTTTTATATTTCAGATGAATTATGATTATTTTATGGTAGTTCTTGGACAGGAACAAGTTACAATCCTGCATCAGAAGAAATTTAGTTTGTTTAATACATCATTGTCTTTTTGAACCTTATAGAACTTCCACAAAGTGAGAGTATTGACATGCCTGATCTTGTTTGGCGAGTATTAAGTGTCTCTGCCGGAGCTTATGGGAGTCATCAGCTGACTGGTATCAGTAGAATTGTAAAAACAGTCATCTCTCCATTAGCAGATTATAAAGTGTCAGTCCTGGTCATTTCAACTTATCAATCAGATTTTGTTTTGGTAGGTTTTTTAATTGCCTTTTGAGTAATTGATAGCAAATTCTTCATAATTTTTTTTTTTTTTTCAACAAAAAATGACTTCAGCTAAGGTAAAAGGTGCACATGTCAGCAATGTGTTAATGTTTTGGGATCCACAAAAAATCCAAATCTGATAAGCATGAAACAGCTGTTCACTCTTATGAACAAGTACTTTTCTCCTTACTAGGTTAAAGAGGTGGACCTTGACACTGCCATCAAGTGTCTATCCCAAAACTACAAGATCTTTAAAGACAGTGGAACAGAGTTGGAACCTGTGACCTTGTCAATCGGCGAAAGAATGGCTGGAATGATCAAAGTCAATGAGAGAAAAGCAGGTCATTTTAGAATGTTGGTTATGTTGTAATTTTTGATGACAATGAGCACACATTGCATATCAATGATTATCAGAGTTCAAGAAAAACAGTTGTACAAGCGGATTTCTTATCTATGGTGTGTTGGTTTATTTTCAGATGAACACAGACCAATTGTCCACCCTTTCACGTGTCCAAAGAACAGATTTCATGTGACAAGTGTGGATTTTCGAATGTTGCCGAGCTTAGCGACTATCATACTTGATCTGATGTTTTATTCAAAGTAAATCTTCCTTCCTTTTAAATCTATGTTTTTACCATAAATTGAATTATAGCTATAAATTGAATTTATACAAAATTGTTGACAAGCTGAGCTGCTTAGTTTAATATCAATAAGACATAAATTATTGAATTCAAACTCTGTTTTTTCTTCTTACAAAATAGAATGTAAATGAATATATGAAAGATCATATATTTGAACTGTGAAGAAAGATATGAATTTATAGTTGATCATTGCAGTTATACACACAACTAAAGCAGTTGTGAAATTAAAGCCTGGAAAAAAATTCAGGCCTGAACAGGATTCGAACCCATGACTTCTTGGTAGAGCACTGCACCAGTATCGCAGAGGTCATGGGTTCGTTCAGGCCCTTTCAGGCCTGAATTTTTTTCAGGCTTTAATTTCACAACTGCTTAAGTTGTGTGTATAACTGCAATAATCAACCATAAATTCATATAAAATAGGATGTAATTCTGTGCTATTAGGATTGTGATATTGTTTCTCTGCCAGTTTCTGTACAATACTTTTATTATTTTTTTTAACTTGTCTTCATAAGGAAAACTGATCATGTAAGACAAAAGACCCCACATGCATACTTAGCACACTGAACAGTTTTGATCACTTTTGTAGGACACCAGTTGATGAGCATCATGAGCCATTCTTCCATATTTCCATTGTGGAAGGAGACATTTCTTTAGTGCTGGATGATGACGCTTTGTCAAGGTAATACACTTTGTTTTATATAATATATTGGCCTGCATGCGGTACGCATATTATGCCTACATGCAATGCCCTGGTCCTAGCTATATTCAGCCTTCTGCATTGTTACACATCTTAATAAAAATTGTGTTTTTCCCCATAATATTGCAAATGAGTTCACTCATATGAGTTTACTCAATATTATGAAAAAATGACAGAATTACTTATTTGCAAAATAACAGATTTCCTGAAGGCTCACTTTACACAAACACCAATGATGAAGGATGGAAAATGATTCGTGTTGGAGATGCTCCCCTGGGGTTTGGTTAGTGCTTGTTAAAAATTGAGTATTAACTTATAGGAAACATTATTAAATGGAAATACAAATAAATATATTGATAACAAAAAGAAGCGAAAATAAACTATTTTGAAATCAACTTAATTGACTTCATTATTAAGTAGAGAAAAAAATAACATTTAACTGTTGACACCTAAGAACTTCATCAGACTGGGTTACACTTAAATGCATTCTTACACCATTCACACGTATGTCTCAAATGTTACTCTTTATTTTCTGCACTTGATAATGGAGTAAAAATGATATGAAACATTGTAGTTTCGTTTTGCTTCTTTTTGTAATCAATAGTAACTTAAGAAACCAGCAGATGAGTAACTTAAGTTGGATGGATGGAGTGTCAGCCCTTAAGCTTCATGTCTAGCTGGTTGACTAGCTTGCTGGCTGATAGCATTGAATTTCAGTGTCTACTTCTACAGGGTATAATAATTTGTCTTTCTTTAAAGATTAAATTATCAGACACTTGGGAAACCTACTATTAACAGCACTTATAAAATCTGTCTCCTATTAAATAGCATTAATTTGCAAAAAATCCACTCTTGTTTCAATGTGTTGTTACATAAACTACAGTGTCACTACAGCTATGACTTCCATAGCTTAAGTTAACTGTTCTTACTACAGAATTAAACAACTATTGCTTTCTTTTGTGATGCATCATTATTAGTTTTTTTGTCTGCCATAAATTGTGTGACTGTTCTCTTTAAATGCTTAATATTAAATTTAAAAGTAAGTGCATCATAGTTTTGCTTGCTTCTACATGTATCTACTTGTTGTGTGTTGTGTAGATGAAACTGGTGTTGCTGCTCAGATCGCAGAACCCTTAGCAGATGTACTTATGTCCACTTATTACATCAGTACTTATGGCCTCGGTCATACACTGGTATGTATAGACTTGCAAGTCAAATAAGTGCTGTGGAAAACTGATGCAAGCTACCTTTAACCTCCTTTGGCAACAAGTTGCTAAAATTCCTTCCCTTATGATTCCAGCAGCTAACCTTAAAAATGTCTAGCTGGTCCTACTATTTCACACTGCCCATACAGTACTGACTTTTAACTCTGTCTAAAGTCCCAGATGACACATGAGAATTGCATCAAAAGTATTTAAAGGTACACATGATGTGTTTTCCACAGTCACTTTTTGTTTACCTGAATTAATTTCAAGCCATTTGTGTATTGTTTTTAGAGGAGAGTGGCATAGTTGCGCAGTTATCTGAACCTCTAACTGACGCTTTGTGTAGCTCTTTTTACATCTGCACTTTCCTTTATGATCATCTGTTGGTATGTACTCCTGATTATCAACAAGTCGTTACTAAAAATAATTATGAAATAACTTTATACCTTTTGATAGTTATCATTTCATTTTAACCCTGTATGCATATATATTCAATTTCTATTTGCATATTTGTGACTGTGGTTACTTTTATTGTCTAATGTAATACAGTGAGGTAAATTTCTACTGACCTTGTACCTCCTGGAACTGAGGCACATTTTTAGAATTTTTGATGTCCTGCTGTATTAATCCCCAGCAATCCTTTTTATGTATCTATAATCAAGATATGCTCATAGCTCAATTATCTATTCATTGCCAGTTTGTATTAAACATAAAAAAAACGCTCTCACTGGTAAATATCAACACAAATACTATGTGTGGTAGGTTTTTGAAATTTGTCACCGCCTCCTTGAACCCCTTACGCCCTTGTTTTCTGTCTTTCATTCTTTATTCTAAATAAATATTAAGTAGTGCTCCATTTCCTTTTTCTCATTTTGTTTATCTTGATTGAGAGATTTCAGCATCAACTCATTATTTCATGCACCTTCTATGGTTTGCCTTGGTCTCCATTTCTTCTGCAATGTTAAAAAATCTCCAGCTCCCAAGAAAGATGCTTGTCTCCCTTTCTTGTCTCAAATGTACTGTCTGCCACCCCAACATTATCTTACATATGATTTCCTGTGCACTGCCTCTGAGGCATAAACAAAGAGCTTATGACAATATTGTAATATACAGTGTACCATATTTTGTGCAATCTCTACTTAATATTTCTTACGAAGTTTAATTTTGATTTTTTGTGTCATAAGCTTCCTCAAGTTAGTAGTTAACCCTTAGAGTTCAGCGTCCAATTTCTCCCTGGAGCATCAATGCTTTGTCAAACAAAAAGATAATGAAAGTAAGGAAACTTGTCAACCTGTAGATATCATCTTTCTTTTCGACTCATTTGTACTTTGTTGGAGTTGGTCTTATGGTTAGTGCACTGAGATGGACTTCAGCTTGACCATCTGTGTTCAAACCTGGCAACCTGGCTGCAGCCATTGTGTTGCGTTTTTGGGTAAGAGACATAACTCTACTTGTACAGCGCCTTTCTCCATGCTGTGGGCAATTCTGCAATGGACCACCATTCAGGTGGGTGTGGGGGGGGGGGAAGGGGGATAGAAGTACTTCACATCATGTCATCATGACATGCAACAGAAACTGGAGATAAATACTAGCCTGATGGGCTATAGTGGAAATGGCCAAGCTGGCAAATAAATGTTAACTGAAAATGTTTGGCTACACACAGTAAGTATGAAGATCCAATACATCTTTGTTTCTTTCAGGTGCCTGAAAATGAGGTCAACAAAGCAATTGAGCTGCTGAATAATTTACGAGTAAAATAGAATTGGCAAGAAATTTGCTGCATTTCATGAAGCTTAATTCCTCAGATTAGATTAGATTAGTTAATCTGTTCTTTTTCAAAAATGTACATTGACCTTACAGTGATGATAATTAGTTTCCACTGGTATTATAAGCAAGATGGTTACAATTACTATTTAAATTCTTTATACATATTATTCTGGAATATTTTGCAATTTATGTATTTACCATAATTTGTGCACATTTTGTACAGTATGCTTAAGTTTTAGTCCGATTCATTCAGATATTTTCAATTCGTTAAGTATTTAAAGAGCATTTTTCAATTGTTAGTCATTTTGTTGTACTTGGATATTTTAGTTAGCCCAGTACAGTTCGATTTTAACTCCCGAAAGTGGATTTTTGAATCATCCGGAAAATTCCAACCAATTTCTTAAAACTGTGGGAACCAGTATGGATCTGTGCCTGCATTGTGCCTTGTAAATTGTAATTTTATTGTAAAAAATTTATCATAGAGTGATATAACAGAGTTAACATTGTTATTTTTGCCCAGGAAAAATACCAAGTGACAGCATGATATAAGACAAGTTCCATAAGCACATTGATAACAAGTGTTTGGTTTTATGATTGGTCATTATAGCTCACAGAATTTATAGTATTATTCAATATAGCATAATTATTTTTTTATTTTAATTGAACTGGTCAAAGTGATTATATACAACACTATTTTTTGCATTGCATGTGTACAGTCGGTTGAGAAATTTCATTCAATTTTCCTTTACTTGGTTTGTGCTAAAAAGGTGCGAAAGCATTCTTTTGATACTTCCTTAACTTCTTTGTTTTGCTTTTTCTCTTTTCTTCTATTGGGATATGGGAAGGGAGAGTAGCTTCGAATAAGGTATTGATTAATGACACTGTACATTTCCTTGTGCTTCCTTTAATACCAACAGCCAAATTGACTCAGTAACGTGTGAAGTTTCCTTACATTTGGTATTACAATAGGCAGCCTAACTGAGTGTGCCCATTCAGTGTTGTGTTCAGAGTTATTTTAATATTAATGTACTTTCTATTTTTAACACATTTCATTCAGAAAAAATTAGTAACTAACTGAAAGCAGTACCATTGTTAAAGTGTCTACCATTTAACAATTTAATTAGGTGGCACTTATACAAAGGCTTTTCTGCTTTGAAGAATTAGTTACAATGTATTAAGATACTTCTTTGTACATTTAATTTATTGGATCTTTATTCAATTGTAGTTTACAAACAGTTATTTAATAAAGAAGAAAGTGGCATGCAGTGTGTTTTTGTTGTATGCCTTTTCACAACATACAGCACTTCATATGGATGTTACCAGTAATAGACTAAGTGATGATTCAGTTCTAAGCTAAAAGTTTTGACATTCCTTATGATAAACATCAAGTGATGATGACAGAGTTAATAGGCAAATCATGGTTTTCAATGCCATCTTACCAGGTAAGCAAAGCATTCAGTGTGGGAATTGGAATGCAAATAATGTTTTTTGAATGTTAAATTATGCACAAGTACTTATGAACTGTAACTTCACCATACTAAGTCGATTGTATTCACCGAATCTGAAGATCCTCAGTTACTTTTTAATTTCCCATACATTTGTCTATAATTTTTTCCCACAAACCATGTCAACCCAGATAAATTTACAGACAAACTTAAGGGAATTAGAAAACTTGGTGGATACAATCTTCTACCTGGTATTTTAACATTGTGCAAAGTTCAATTTTTGAAAAAGTTGTTTGCCATCGGATTCCCATACAAACACTTTCATTTCTAATCACTTTGCCTACCTGTCAATATGGCTTTAAAAATCATCCTTAGGCATACTAAATTGTTTTTATTTTCAAAGTAACCCCTTTGAAGTTAGTTTTTGTTGTGTTATTTAGTTCTCCCAGTAAGCGCCACATGTGTTGCACATTATCGTAGTCTGATCAATCAGGCTAATTGGCAGGTCTACTTGAAAACAGAATGATAGTTTGAAAGCCAGAAGAAAAAATTATGTTGTCTCGATATCAGTTTGATGTCAAATGTCATGTCATCAAACTTATATCCTTGACAGTTGTCACACATCTTTGAAAAATACAAGTGTTGCAACACTGTACTACTTGTCACTAAATATCAAACAAAGCTGTCAGTGTCCTGAATTTGAAACAGGAAATGAAACCATGTTACATCAATCCTGCACGGAGCTTGAAGAATATTTACATTTTAAAGAATTTGCATTGTTTATGATGGTTCTGCCTCAGACACAGAACCTGTTTGTCCAGATGACTTTGGTAAACTGATCCTCATTCTTCTTCTGGAATAATACTGCCAGTGAAGAATTTGCTGTTCATCAATGAACTTAGCACAGGCAGGGTTTACAAGTTCTCTTCGAAAATGTTCATATTGGAGAAGTTCAAGAAAATGTAGGCACTGGGGGTATCTATAAAGGAAAGAGATAAGATTAGGAAAAATGCTGAATCAGAAATTATGATTTTGTTCCTCCATAACATTTACTAGTTGACATTTATTTATTTTGCTTTGTACCAATAACCTTCACTCACTTTAAGAACTTGGCATATTCTGGTTTCTTCCAATATAACAAATACTTCAAGTAATTTACAAATGACTGCTCTTTCAAGAAGCCTCTTTGGGCTAGAACTGTGGATAGATGTAAATACAAATGATTGTGAATATCACTAAAAACATAAAATTCATCAAGAGACATTGCTTATAGTGTGCAGGGCATAAGACATAAGAAGACCGATTTTCAATTTGGTTATATCAACTAAGTTGAAAATGTAAATTGGCCACCTTAACGAGTTGTAAAGCTGACGTTTCGAGCGTTAGCCCTTCGTCAGAGCGAATTCCTTCCATTCGCTCTGACGAAGGGCTAACGCTCGAAACGTCAGCTTTATAACTCGTTACGGTGGCCAATTTACATTTTCAACTTAGTTGATATAACCAAATTACCTTGTTACCCCCACCGA
>Ga0126337_10000007_pt1 | contig 56154 bp, 29 predicted proteins | sample DipCmetagenome_FD_92527 | JGI IMG/M metagenome (GOLD analysis project Ga0126337, IMG submission 92527) | Coral microbial communities from La Bocana,Puerto Morelos, Mexico - Diploria C A metagenome | ecosystem: Host-associated > Invertebrates > Cnidaria > Coral | place: La Bocana,Puerto Morelos...
GTCTGTCTGTCTGTCTGTCTGTCTGTCTGTCTGTCTGTCTGTCTGTCTGTCTGTCTGTCAGGCTGGCTGTCCCTTAGTCGGCCTGGAGATTATTTTCGGAATTTTACGCTAGATTTACGCTAAATTTAAAAGAACTTACTAAATTCATCTGTTGACACTTCCAATTCTTTGCTAACAGCGCCCTCTCCAGCAGCAGTGAAACCAAGGATTTGTATCTTATATTTGGTGTAAATCCACAGATCTTCTAAGTGGAGGGATCTTTTGTCTGGGACAATTTCTCTTATCTCATACGTCTCACGTGATTCGTTGGAACGCCAGTAGAGCAATCTGAACCCCAATAGGATTCCATGGACAAAGTCACGTGGTATATCGCTCCATTCCACAAGGAGGCTGGTGTGGCTTGTGTTCCGAGCCTTCAATGTTATCACGGGTTTACTAGGCACTAGAAAGCGGAGATGTGTTTTTTTTCTGTAACATTCATTTAACTTTACATTTTCCCACAACCTAACAATATTAAGAATAAACTAACGGCTTATGAATGTTGTGCTTCTAAAAATGAAATAACACAACACAGATAATGGCAAATTCCAAACATCTACTCAGAATTTTATCTTTCTGAGTTAAAAAAGCCAAGGTAATCAAACCAAGTCACATGACTTACCGTCCTCACTAGTCCTAATCTCTAGCGGTCGCGGAGGGTGAGGACCCAGTCCTTTGCTAGTGTAGCCGGCCACCTCAATGACGTACCTAGTGTATTTCTTCAAGTTCGAAAGTGTTGTTGATGACCTGGCGCTGTCAACGGTTTTATGTCTGACTGCGTGATAAGACTTTTTCGGATAATAGGTAATGTTGTAACCTTGGAGAATGCCATTTCTGTGATGCCGGGGAATATGCTGCCACTCCACGAGCAGAGATGTGGAACTCCTGTCGAAACCAGTGACGTTTTCAGGGAAAGCGTCTGGTTCTGTGAACCAAAGTTGGCATAAACTGTTAAAGGGATTTCTCGAAGTCTTTAATAATTATCATGACCGTAACGCTGTTTGGATTTTTGGAGTTGTATTTCTCCGTTTTGTCCTTAGTTTTAGTTTTAATTGGATTGTGAAATGCATCCAATACGAGAAACCGTTTTTTATCACATTGCCAAACACCTGAAAGTTCTTGGAAACTATGACTTCCGTACGCGCCATGTTCTCAACTTTCTTCTTGGCGTTTGGATATGTTGTAAGATATGGACTCTCGTGATCTATTACCTAATACGAAAGATACCGTTTGTCCTCGTTTTTGTGTCTGAAAACAACATTTGGATAGTGAAGGTAAGACCTACCAACAGCAGATCTAGAAAGAAAAAGGGGGGATTAAACTGGCTTTTCAGACTACTTGTGAATGTCTATTATAAAAGTCGTCAATAACCTAGTGCACTCAATAACCTATGGCACTCTTATGCAACGTACCACACTAAAAACATCACATCATGTCACAAAAGGCACATCAAAATCTTACTGTCTTCAGCCGTCGTGATTTCCACACATTTGCTCTCAATTCCGCTTCCTTTACTTGTAAGTCCCTCAACAGACACCATATACGTCGTAAACTTGCGTAAGTTGGTGATAACCACAGACGTGGTGGACTGATTAACCACAGATTCATTCCATTTTCGATTGTTGCCGAGGTCCGTCGCGAGGTAAGACACTTTGTAACCATGGAGAACACCGTGTATAAAGCGCGGAAGGATTGGGTTCCAACGTACTTCTATGCTTGTGGATGTGAGGTTGTTGCCTGTTACATTTGCCGGAGGTTTACTGGGAACTAATTAAATGGTAAAATATAATGTTAACTATTTTCATCAGTGATGTTGTTGTAATGTTTACCCTGTCGTCTAGTAAGTCTACCCTGCATTGTGCGCTGAAAAGGAAATAGTTTTGCTTCTCCGTTCAATCAATACAATTGGACAATGCTAACTCGAATTCACTGATTTATTTCGAATTTCCCGTTATTCCGAACTCAAAACCGATTCCCCTCGATTTGCCCTTCAATAATTTATCATCGGCTATTAAAAAATCTGAATCATTGGATAAAGTTATTCGAGAGGTTTCAAAAGCCGTCATGGGCTGAGCTTCTATACTATGCTCTACAAATATGGTGTGCGTACCCGCAATTTTTGAGGCGTTCTTATTTTAGTTCAGTTTTTAATAAAACATTATTCCACTCACTTGATGCAACATAATTTCAGTCGCTCTTGTTGGGTATGAAATGATTATAGCCAACTCGCCGCTACGCGCCTCGTTGGCTATCTACCATCTCAAATTCAAGGCGCGCTTGAGGAACAATTGCTTAATATTTCTCGTGTCTCTTGAGAGTTCGAAATAGCGGGTTTCAACTGTACACCAAAGTCAGAGGCATCGTTTCAACACATTTGACACAAGGACCTCTCTGCGGACCTCGAGTCAAAGATTTTCCCGTCCCGACCTCCCACTCATTCAATAAGTACATAATATCCACCAAACACTGTTCCTTACCATCTTCTTCTGTCCGGACGATCACAGCATCCGAAAACGGCCCATCACCTTTCACAGTAAAAGCGCTGACTTGAATCCTATAAGAAGTAAACTTAAGAAGATTCTTTATTAAAGTCGAGCTGTTAGTTGGTCCAGTCGGGTGGCTACCCGTGCTGACGTCACCATATCCCTCGGGATCCAAGTTGGTGTAGTGTATGTGATATCCCAATAAAATTCCATGGACTAAGTGCAGGGGAATTGCAGACCATTCTATGTAGATAGTTGTGCTGCTATTGCTGCTGGCTTTAACGATTGACGGCGTCGAACTGGGTTCTATAAGAAAAAAATTACTTTGCCATTAAAACTTTTTCGTGTGAACTTGACACTGATAATTCATTGTCCGGCGGGAAAGCGAAATGCTACACGACGTTTTCCAAAGAGGAATTTTAGACTTTATTACAAGACCAATAATAAAATAATTACAATTCAACCCAGTGTATGGATTTGTCGTTGAACAGCCAGGGAGTATAGGTCTATTAGGGCCAGCCCATCTCCTGCCCGAAAAATATTTACGTAACTGCATTCAAGAAGAACACCCAAATCATGACTCGGTTTTACTTACTGTCCTCGTCAGTCCTTGCTATGATTGGGTCACTATCCACACCAACGCCTCGGCGATTTATTCCTGCCATTCTGAACCAATATTTTGTAAACCTCTCCAAACCTGTTATATTATATGAAAGTTTCTGTCCGTCGATTACCGTCTGCCACGAGTCTTCGTTTCTCGGTGTTTCTGCTTTGAAGTAACTTATTCTGTATTCCACGATGCGGCCATTTGAGAACGACGAAGGAATAGGTAGCCAAGTTAAAAGAATTGTGGTTGAGCTTATGTTAACAGCCGCGATGCTCCATGGTGCCATCACTGGCACTACAGATGTAAGAAAAAAGAGAGAGAAAATCAGACGAAAACGATTGATATACTACCTGCCTGTCTGACCGACTTACTTTTATTACTGCCTTACGCCCGCTCGCATGATTAGCTGACTCGCTGTCGCACTGTGTTACCGATTTACTGACTGGCTAACTTTTAAATCTGGAAGACAGATTTTTAGATAATGTAAATAAAAAAAATCACAATTTTCAAATTTGCTAATTCACAGAAATCTGTCCAACATATTTAAATTGTAAAGGAAGTTCATTAAGGGCTGAAACACTTATCTATTAATATTAAAGAAATTCTCTTGTAATTTCTGGTTGTCTATAGTGCAATATAAAGGACGATGATTTTCGTTTAAATGTTTTCATTCATTTATGGCTCAGAGAAATCAAGTGAGGAGAAATCTGTATTTTATAGAAAAATTAAAATCTGGCAATGATGCTGAAACAGCCTTGACTAAGGGATGCTTCAGCAGGTGGAAAATCCATTGTTGAATCATGCAGGCAAGAAACGGAAATGCGATCTACTTTTATTTTCGAATCCAGGCAACTGCCTGCTTTGCTCCGTCGTGAAATGTTTGAATTTTTAATATGAACTTTGGAAATACCGCACCATGATAGTGGAAACCTGACGTACATAACGTAAATATCTAGTCGAAAGAGTTTTCTGAATTTCCTGACAATCGGAATCGATATTGTTTTTAAAACGAATAAAGGGAGAGAGATGGTTAGAATTGACCCGTAGGTAAACAATGAACAATTAGGTTTTTCGCATGCATATAGTTAAACCAGAAACATCAAAATTGGATTCCGAATTAAACGTCAGTTTATTTGATGTGTAGCATTCTATTTTACAAGTATTATACATAAAAAATGATCTGGACAAATAACCAAATTTTACCGCAGTCGATCGACTTACAATACCATATGCATCAGATTAATTGGTCATGGTCTGTAGAAGTAAAGCGTGCTGAAAAATTAAATGAACTGTTCTTCGCATAAATAGGGACTATTTTTCAATTTATTCTGACATTTCTACAATTCAATGTAGCAAAATTTTTAAAATGAACAACAAAAAAGCAGGAATAATTTTAACATGGAAGCCATATGCAAATAGTTTTAAAGAAAATGATATTTACAAATACAAAAGCGGCGCGCGTGACTAATGGCCAAAATTTGCGTGCCTGGTTGCCGACAGAAAAAGTATATGTAGGCCGAACTGAATCAGTTTCATTTTAAAGATGAAATGCATCTTTTCAAAGAAAACTTCGAAATCAACCGATCGCTAAATGACTACTAAGCATGCAGTGTCCACTAAGGGTACATATATGCGGCATATCGGGTTTTTCGAATTGGACGTTCGGAGGGAGAGGGGGCAGGCATGGCGCAGTGGGGAGAGCCCTCGTGCCCCGGTTTCGACTTCGGCCCGGTGATATGTTGGGTTGAGTTTGTTATCGGTTCCCACCTTGCTCCGAGGGTTTTTTCTCTGGGTTTTCCTCCCTCCACAAAAGCCAACATCTCCAAATTGTATAGAGAAGCAGAATGAAAACGTGCTAAGGCGTATGTGGCTTCTTCTCTTAATATTGTAACTGGTTTATTTATTTGCTCCGAATCCTTACGCTGAAATATGGGTGTTTAGAAGATCATTAAATTCATAGTATCACTGTATAGCGTACGGTCTATTCGTGAACCGAACTAATTAAGTGCCAGATCTGTCTTTTTGTGCTATTTTTCTTTCCACAAACTCGAGTGCGCTGTTTAACTGGCTAGAAGTAAACGGAAGCGCTGTCCCACTAAATATGAACTAATTATTCCGCCGCAATCTACTAAAGCACCGATCCATTGTGAGAGCGAGGAACTTTCAACACAAAGCAAATCCGTTGCAAAGATTCACTTGTAGTATGTTCGAAAAAAAAAAAAGATGAATCACTGTTAATAGTTTAACATGGACTTCAGACGACTGACCTTGTCGATAATATTTACTTTAATTTGGTTTTGATTATACTTTCTTCGTGTATAGGCCAAGTGTATCTTTCGTGCATTTTTTTCTCTAGAAACCAGTGTATTGTTTTATCAGACGTAAACGGAAACCCTGTTCTCAACTCCATGACATAAAGAACTGAAAAAGGTTTTTTAATAACTCAACCACAGCGAATCTCGTAAAAATGTCAATAATTATCAATAGCAAGAATTTTCTCATAATTGTAAATATCAGATATTCTTCGAACAAAAGGCTCTTTTATCGAATCGTCTATAAAATAAATTCTCTGGTGCAAGTGTGGGCAAACGAGCGATAGATTGTCAGAGCGTGCACTTTGTACATAATTGAAACAATTTAACAGCAGATCATCACTCGCGGTTTGTTAAGAAGAAAAACGATGAATCTGTCTGAACAGTATTCATCGATCGGGAGTGAAAATGATTGTACAAGCTTGTTCGCAGAATCGGTTCCTTTGCAATATCCCTCTACCAGTTTATCTTACCACTTGCTTGTTGCAGCTGCTGTCCTGGAGTTTGCCGCTTGTCCCATAACCATCATATTGAACGCTTTGGTTATGGTTGCCGTGAAAACCAAACGACGACTACAAACGCACCCTAATATTCTGTTGGCTTGTTTGGCGCTTACAGATCTGATGGCTGGGCTTGTCGCACAACCTCTTCACATAACAAAGACCATTTTCCTTCTACAAGATAGGGATTTTCAGGAATTTTGTGACCTTGATTTGGCATTTACTGTCTCGTTTGCCATTTTCAACTCTGCATCGATGTTCCACTTGGTTATAGCCAGCGGAGAGCGATATCTTGCCATTAAACACCCCTTCACTTACGCTTCTGTCGTCACAAAAATTCGCGTCCTATTTTCTTCTGCTTTGGCGTGGATTGCAGCCAACTTACACATCCTCATTGCATTACATTCAATGGTCGTGATATTTCCTCTCGTTGTAACAACCTTTACTTTAATCATCGTATTTCAAATTCTCGTTTATAAGGAAGCCCGGCGTCATGAAAAACATATTCTTTCCCATCAAGTTTCTGATGAGGCCAGAGCAAGATTTCTACAGGAGAAGAAAGCCTTAAAACTAACCACAATAATACTAGTGACAATTTTTCTGTGTTTCTTTTTCCCGTCGAGTTTTACGTTTGTTGTATGGTATTTTTTCAGTAAAAAATTTTCTCCTGATGCTAAAACATTAATTCGTCATATTAGTGTGGTAGCGTGCTTAATCAATTCGGCTCTTAACCCAGTTATTTACACTGTGAAGAAGAGACAGTTTCGAGTTGTATTTATTGAGTTGCTTTTGAGGAAAAATTTACAAGAAGCGGAAGAATTTCAGCTTAGACTATTTGCATCGCGACCCAATGCTGTGGGACAGCAAAATGGACAAGAAGGCGAAGGACAGGAACAGAATGGAGAGAACGAAAATGAAATCCACCCGAACGACAACCATGAAGATAAACATGAGATCCTCGTTCATCATAGCGCTAATTTCGATGACAATAAAACTACCGCTACAGAAAATGTGCCGGTTTCCACAAATGCATGCAACAGCACATCCAAAGAGAAAAAGGTACAACATGCATGGGGAAGGGAAAATCCTGCACTGCAACACGATAAAACCACTGAAGGTGACAATCCTGCAGTTCGCGTTATTGGTGGTAGTTTAGTTGACTTGGAAAAAGGAGTGGTAAAAAGCGAAAACCCAAATGAGAACCTACAGCCTTAAAGAGCAGAGAAAGCAGAACTGAGCCGTTGAATATGATATGTGGAACTGTAAACTCTTCGGCTAAAATAGAAATGAAGATGACATTTAGGCCATCTCGCCAAAAATTGGCCGTGGGCGAACTAGAAACGGAGCAAGAATTTCATTTGATGAAATATCTCTTCCAAAAATAGATTACGATGATTATTATTTGGCGGAGATAAGACTATAAGGGATTTGATTTTCGGACGATATCTTCTACTTCTAAAAAAGGATTTTAACAAGCCAGTGAGCAGTAACCCTCGCTGTCAATGCTTGCTGTCACTGCTCGCGACATAACTTCAACAATTTATAAGTGACATCAGAGTTGCTCGATAAAATAATACGATTTTCTGGTTCTGAAAGGTTATTATACTTTTAAAATTCTGTCCTATTTACTGATCAGCCATAGAAATATTTGCGTGAAAGTAATGCAAAAAATACGGTATGATTGATGAATCTGGGTATGAACGAGGAATGGAAGCAAAATTACTTAAAAGCATTTTACCGAGGAAATCCGGAGATAACCGTTATCAACTACTGTCGGTTTCCGCTTTGCTTCGAGGGTTTTTCTCCGGGTTCTCCGGTTTTTCTCCCTCCACAAAAATCAACATCTCAAAATTTCAATTCGTCTAGCATAGACGGACCGCATTGAAACCAGCTAAGGCTTATGTGGCTTCTTCTCTAAATCTTGTTATTTGTTTATTTATCATAAGTTGCTCTGTATCCTTACGCTGAAATGTGGGTATTCAGAAAATCATTAAATTCATGGTAACGGTGTATAGCGTCTATTAAGTAAACCGAACTAATTAAGTGCCAGATGTGTCTGTTTGCGCTCTTTTTCTTTCCACAAACTCGAGTGCATTGTTTAACTGGGTAGAAGTAAACGGAAGCGCTGTCCCACTGAATATGAACTAATTATTTTGCCGCAATCGACTAAAGCAGCGATCCATTGTGAGAGCGAGAAACTTTCAACACAAAGCAAATCCGTTGCAAAGATTTACTTGTAGTATGTTCAAAAAAAAACGATGAATCACTCTCAATAGGTTAAAATGGACAAAATATTTAATTTTTAGTCTACTGACCTTGTCGATAATATTTACTTTAATTTGGTTTTGATTATACTTTCTTCGTGTATAAGTGTACGAACTGGAAACGGAGCAAGAATTTAATTTAAAGAAATATTCCTTCCAAACGTAGATTACGATGATTATTATTTGGCAGAGATAAGACTATAAGGGATTTGATTTTCCTACAGTATATTCCACTGCGAAACTACGATTTTAACAAGCCCGAGGGAGCTGTCACTGCTCGTGACAATTTATAAGTGACATCAGAGTTGCTCAATAAAATAATACGATTTTCTGTTTCTGAAAGTTTATTTTACTGTGCGAACTCTGTCCTATTTACTGATCAGCAATAGAAACATTTGCGTGAAAATAATGTAGAAAATAAATTTATGATTGATGAATAGTATGAACGAACAATGACAGCAAAATTACTTAAAAGCAATTTGAGCGTTTCAACAAACAAAGAGAGCATGGCCACATTTTGCTTATTTAATTCTCGGCGAATTAAGAAGATAAGATTAACAAAGATAGTTCGACATTGTTGTTTTAACGTAGCTACCTGCTTCTAAATAGAATACATGTAAATGTACTTGGAAGCAAATCGAAACAAAAAAAGTTTAATCTCTGACCAACGGCAGAGCAACTCTTTTAAATTTCGAATACGGAAAACGTCTGATAACAGTAAACAGCAGCTTTCAACAGTATAAAACTTGAATAGAGCATCAGCATCATCTTATCAAACCAAATTTACAACTTGAATGATTTAATGTTCATTTTATGCATGAACCATTTCTATATCTTTGATAACTAAGATATTACGCGCGCTCTGGTTGGCCAATAGAATTGGCAAACCTCAGGAGCAGATTCTGCTCGCGTTATCATACGCCACCTTTTTTTTCCATGAAAAAAGTTTCACGCCGGTTCCGTTTACGGTTGAGTTAACTTAAGGAAGTATTGAGCGCTTTCACGATTTTGACATGGTCTGTAGAAGACACAGCTCGGCTCGGGTAATTAATTTGGGTTCTTAAAAAAATAGTGGAATGTAATTCTGTAGAGCTGTTTAGTTCAGTCATGCGCAATGCACAACAAGTTAAATAAATTTGGTTCCCATCAAGCTTTAAAGTAATTGTTTGATTTAAAGCAGTACCGAGAAATGTGGACTAATAAAGTTTTCGTCACGTTACTCTGTAGATGCAATAGATCTCTTATTCTATTGGTTTACCCGCGCAAGATGGGATGTTATATCGTGGGCCGTTTGGCGAGTGATTTCATTTACACACTATTTTCGTGTCCTCCTAACACCCCGCGTGAGTTTATAGCGCCGGTAAACCCATATGCCCATGCTGAAATATAACATCGATTTGAAAAGATTTAAAAACATGCTCAGCAACTGATGCCTGCGCTGTGATTTTCCATCACGTGGACTACAGAAATCAGCCTATCGATTTTTTCTGATATATTATGTTCTTAATATTGAATGTCTATCCCGCAGTTAGTCATTGATATGTTTTAGTTTGAATATGCAATGAATTCACTTAACACGTATGATTGTCTTGTTTGGAATTGTAAAACGTAAAGGATTTCCCCGTCAAGACGCGATGTTCAGATTTTCTTTCTGGATTGGGGTTTCGTTTCTCGTCCTAATGTTTTCATATAATTTTTATGGGACTGACCATGCCTGGTATGTAACACCTTTTAACCGAATAAATTAAGTGCCAAATGTGTTTATTTGAGCTCTTTTTCTTTCCACAAACTCGAGTGAATTGTGGGTAGAAGTAAAGGGGAAGCCCTGTCCCACTGAATATGAATTATGCAGCAATCGACTAAAGCACCAATCCCTTGTGAGAGCGAAGAACTTTCAACACAAAATAAATCGATAGCAAAGATTCACTCGTACTTTGTTCGAAAAACATGATGAATCACTGTTAATAGGTTAACACGAACAAAATGTCACCTTAATTAGTGGGTTAAGTAATGAAAGTTTTCAATTCGAATAGGCCATTTCCGGATTACCCTAAACCTCTTTCTCAACGCCATCCATCCATATGAAAATGAGCTAGATTTCATTAAAATTGAAATTAAGCTCATTTTCATATAAATGGTTCTGCACCTACAGGGCCTGGCTTTGAGAGAGAAGCTTAAGGCAGCTCAGAAACAGACTATTGTCTTAAGGGAATAATAAGTCCATGAGTGAAAGGAAGTAGGGCTTACCATCTGGTGAGGTGAGATTTACAAGTGAAACTGGCGTCTCTTCTATTTTGCCATCCATGTTGATGGCGTCTTGAAGTCGAGTTATTCCGTGATAATAACGGTGAAGAAGACTGACTGAGAAATCGGCAATGACGCTTCCCTGTCTTGAAGGGATAAAAAAAATGAGATGAATAAAAGGAATGAAAAAAAATAGGTGGTAAAACGCCATTTAGGGAAGTAGTGATAGGGTAGTGCAGGGAACGCTCTCAACCCACTAAAGTGGCCGAACTCAATTCGACCCGGAGCCATACATGGGTTGAGTTTGGTCTGTATCCAAGGGTTTCTCTCCAGATACTCCGGTTTTTCTCCCTTAGCCAAAATCAACGTCTCTAAATTCCATTTGGCCAGGATAGAGGAACCAAGGTAACGCTGATGTGGCTTCCTATCTAAAAACGTGTCATTAAATTTAATCAAGAAGAGGACGATCGATCGACCGACTATCTGTTTAGCTCGATAATTCGGTGGGTGATAAATGAATCAACATGCATACCGAGAGGTAGAAGAAATAACTTTTGATTCAACTCTCGTCTCTAGAATACTTGGCTTACTACTTAGGTGGCTTACTACCTACAGTTTCTGCTGGGACTCAGTAGCGCGTGCTACGATTGCCTACAAGAGGTCAGTATTAGTCCCCGGCGCGCATGCAGAAATGACGCAAGTAGCCCTAAGAAGGATTCAGCACTTGAATCGCGCAAAACCACTTTAGCATACGCAACGATAGATTCGAAATGCTTCGAAACATGTGGTTAAGCTTATGAACAATAAAATACAACAAAAAGATCGATAAGTAACTTGTCAAGAGTTCTACTTTACTCTTACTTTCTTCAACGCGATACATGGCGTCACATGAGCGCGCCCTTAAATACTGATGAGAGGGTTTTTCCCGAAACGTCGAAGCGCCACGCACCTCTCGTACCAACTCACAGGATTGGCTGAGAAGACAACAAACAGACAACCGAAATAATGGACCCTAGCTCTGAAGCAATGGAGCTGCGTAGCAGTAAAAACGAATAGAAAAAGAGATTACTAAGAGGTGCGTGGCATCTGGAAACTTCTCCAAAAATACAGTTAAGGACTTTTAGTTAACTAAAACGTACGAAGTTCAATTTCCACCCAAGGTTGTAAAAGCCAGTCCTTGATCCAAGATTGCTCAAAAACTTACCGTTCATGATGAAATTTTCACAGTTGATTTGTTTATTTAAAAAAAAAACTGTACGACAGAATTGGAGGTAATTTTTAATTAAGCTTAATTTCACATTTTCTTATTTGCAAAGTATCTGTCTTACAGATTTTATGTCACTTTGCATGAATATTTCATGAAAGCCAGTTTCTAATTCCTGAAATTTAGAGGTGGGGCTATACGGCAGATTTTGAGAAAAGTGTTAAACCTACTAGTAGCCAGTCCCTCCTTAGATACTCGGTCATGACTTAAGGCCATTTGTTGACGTTAAAATTGTTCCAATTTCACATATAATGACAAATGTTAAATGGAGAAAGGAAAAACAACTTGGAAATTTTTCAGAAGAGTCAAAAGGTGTTCTCTTCCATTCCAAGCTGTAGTAAACCACTTTAACAGAAAATGACAAAATTCGCTCACTTCGCTCTCATTTTTAAAGTAATAATTATTAATACAAAAGAGGCTGTTTTACTCCTTACCTAAAGGAAAAGTTTCCGACAGCGGACACTGTATTTTCACCAATGATATCTCTAACCTAGCAAAGAAAGAAACTTGTTTGTTTTCCTTTTATGATATGCTAATTAGTCCTAGAAGAACCTCATCCCTGCATAGCTAATCGAGCTCAATAGAACTCACTCAAAAATAATTAAACAATGGAACTCAATCAAACGTTTTATTTTGAACTCTTGATTTTATAAAACTGGCGTTGAAAATCAATAAAAAGCTATTCGTGGCTCGAGTTACTTCCATAGAACACCTAGGCTTTTGTTTTTTGAGACCAAATAACAGGATCTTTGTTGAAGCGAGTTTATTCACCGAACCGGCACAATCGATCGTAATTCATTGGATTGTGTTCCGACTGAGATCGGTTGCCGAGTTTAATCGAACACAATGTAATGGGTTGAGTTTGGTTTAGGTCGAATTTTTCGACCGAGTTCGATTGGTTCGGAAATCAAAGTTAGAAAGTTCGGTGTTCGATTTCCTTCGATTGACCACCTGAAATCGAATTCAATGGACATGTTGAGTTCGATCGAGTTCGAACTATGCCGAGCCTTGTAACGGATTTCTATATGTTTCTGTTGCTGTTTTGAGCGTGATACAATAACAGTAATATATAAAATGATTGGCTTAAAATTGCGTATAGAGTGTGTATTGTTCTCTGAGTTCGGCAAAAGTTCAGTTTCTCATCAAACGTGGACCTTTGTATTAAAGACGCTGAGCATTCCACTTTGAAGAGAAAAAAAATAACGTGAAACATTTTCAAGGACAGGCAGCATAACATAATCGTCTTGCTCACCCCAGACTGGATTTTCAGGATCAACAGGTCGCCCTTTCGATTGCTCTTTCCAGTTGCCAGACTCTCATCCCACTTCTCTGACGTAAGATTTACTGTCACTTTGAACACAATATCTAAAGAATCAAGAATTGTTATTAGTTCTAGCTAGAGTAACCTTTTTCGATTCTACGATCGACTAGGTTTCCATATCTAAATATCATGCTACATTAAAGAAAGCAAATAACAAATAGCTCAAAGTGATGTAATAAAAAGGATATTCTTTAACTGAATGTGGGCTTTTTGTTTGAAACTGGACTTGCTCAAAGCGAACAACGGTTTCTGAAAGTAGTAATTCAATCACCCTTTCATCGCATACCATGCACTGCCATTACTCATCTACAGACTTTCTTTGCGACTTTCTGTGATTTCAAAATTAGTTCTGCAAGGTAAGGTTCTTGCTTGGTCTAATTAAAAGATCCGATACCACCAAACAACAAACCTGGGCAATTTTGAGTATTGCATCTGATGGACTCCATACTTGGACCCAGATTGCTGCAATCCCGCCCACCGTGCGCAGGAGGAGGATTGGTGCAATTTCGTCGTCTAATCAGTATACCTTCCCCACAGGTACGCGTGCAAGACTCGAAACCAGTCCACTCGCTGTATCCACCATGGATAGGGCACGGGAATGTGTTACACCGTTGTTCGTCAGTTTCGGGACCAAGACTCGAGCAATTTCGGCCACCGTGTTTCGGAACAGGATTGTTACATTGCCGAGATCGCTTCTGTGTGCCTCCATTACACGACTGCGTACATTCAGTATAATTAGACCACTCACCAAAACCTCCATCAATAGGACATGGCCTCAAGTAGCAGGGTTGCAAATCGATATCCGAACCGAACTTGGAGCAGTTTCGACCTCCAAACTGAGGCACTGGATTAGAACACTGCCTCGTTCTCCGAGCAGTGCCATCACCACAACTCTGGGAACATTTGCTAAACTCGGACCATGATGTATAACCACCATCTATTGGACACGGTCGCTCATTGCATGTTTTTACCTCCATCGCTGGTCCTATTCTGGAGCAATTCTTACCCCCAAACTGAGGCACAGGATTCGAGCAGTTTCTAGTTCTGTACATAGTACCAATGCCACATGATAACGTACATTGTGTAAAATGTCCCCACGATGAATATCCACCGTCGATAGGACAAGGAAAAATGTTACACGACCGGATGTCTATTGAGGGTCCAAATGAAGAGCAGTTGTTTCCGTTGTATCGTGGTTCAGGTTCATTACAATTCCTGTACCGCGTCATTGTACCGTTTCCACAGCTTTCGCTACAAACACTAAAGCTTGACCAAGACGAGTAGTTCCCATGAATTGGACAGGGGAACACATTACAATTAAGTACTTCTTTTAAGGGCCCTATTAAAGAACAGTTTTTGCCCCCATGTTCTGGAAAAGGATTTGAACAATTTCTAGTTCTTGTTTTTGTCCCATTTCCACAACTTTTGCTACAGACACTGAAGATCGACCAAGAAGAAAAATTACCATGTACTGGACAAGGAAATAAGTTACAATCCCTAACCTCTCTTTCGGGCCCCAAAAGAGAGCAGTCTTTACCGCCACCCACTGGAGTGGGACTTGAACAATTTCTCCTTCTTTCCATGGTGCCATTGCCACAACTCTTGCTACAAGCACCAAAACTGGACCACGATGAGTAGTTCCCATCAACTGGACAAGGGAAACTGTTGCAGTTTCGAATTTCGATTGGTGGTCCTTGCAACGAACAATTCTTTCCGTTAAATTGCGGAGCAGGATTGGAGCAATTTCGCGTTCTTTTCATTGTGCCGGTAGCACACGTTCTAGTGCAAGTACTAAACTTTGACCAGGGAGAATATTTCCCGTCTACTGGACACGGGTCATAATTGCAAACTTGAATATCAATTGGTATTCCAATGCAATCTTTTCCACCATGCGTAGGAGCTGGATTAGTGCAATGTCTTGTTCTGTTTTTAATACCAACTCCGCATGATCTAGTGCATTCACTAAATTTCGTCCACTCGGTGAATCCACCGTGTACGGGGCACCACCGACGCAAAACACAATTCTTGACATCTTCAGCGGCCCCAAAATGTGTACAATTACTTCCTCCGTATTTAGGTTTTGGATTGGAACAAAAACGAAGTCTTTTCTTTATTCCTATGCCACACGTTCTTGAGCAATGGCTAAATCGCGTCCACTGCGTGTAACCTCCATTTATCGGACAATGGTGAGTATTGCATTTTCGTGTTTCTGTATACGGACCTAAACTCGTGCAGTCTCTTCCACCGAGCTTCGGTTCAGGGTTTAAACATTTTCTAGTTCTCTGTTGTGTGCCATTTCCGCACGATTTGGTACATTTACTAAACATAGACCATTCACTAAAGCCACCATGTACGGGGCAAAGATTCGTGTTACAAACCTTAATTTCTATACTTGCTCCCAAATGGGAGCAATCTCTTCCACCATGTCTAGGCTGCGGATTTGAACAACTTCGATTTCGTTGCCTCGTTCCACTTCCACAAGAGACCGTACATTGAGAAAATCCCGTCCACGTGCTATAACCTCCGTTTACAGGACACGGTCGTGTATTACATTCTTTTACTTCGAATTCTAATCCCAAATTTGAACAACCTCTACCTCCGTATTTAGGTTTGGGATTTGAACAGTTTCGCGTCCTTGTTTGGATTCCATTGCCACAGGTCTTACTACAGTTGCTAAATACTGACCAATCTGAATAATTTCCATGTATGGGACACTCCATTAGAAAACACGATTTTATTTCTTCGGAGGCTCCAAGAGCGGAACAACTTTGACCGCGATTTTTTGGTGACGGGCTAGTACAGTTTCTGATACGTTTCATCGTGCCATTACCGCAAGATGCTGAACAAGGGCTAAATTTAGACCATTCGCTGTAGTTCCCATTCACTGCAAGAGAGAAGAGAGTTAAAAATGGAACAATGGCTTGGGTTATGCATGAACATTCATTCTATATTCTCGATTTACAAACTTAACTTCTATGCTTCACTGTCGAACAGTATATGATCAAATATATTATCTTTCATATATTTATTTGCATAGCTCACCTTCTACGGGTATATTACGAACTAAAAAAGTGACCAGCTTGATAGCTCAGTCGGTAGAGCACTGCAGCACCGGTATCGCAGAGGTCATGGGTTCAAATCCCATTCACGCCTGAATTTTTTTCAGGCTTTAATTTCACAACTGCTTTAGTTGTGCGATGATCAATCATAAATTCATCTATCTCCGCAGTTCAAATATATGATCTGTCATATATTCATTTGCAGTACAATATCATACTTTAGAAAATAACCCAAAGCACCCTGATTGGTTTAAAACCGTGGTTCTATTTAACAACTGGGATGTTCTCTCACGATTTCCATGAGGAGTGGATGAGGCCGAGGGCCAAATCAACCTTCACTTCATAGAAATCGAGAGTGAATAATGTAATTGTTTTGGTAGAATTGTATCTGAAATTTGCTTCAAATAACGATTCTTATTATATCTGGTCTTAGCATTAAACTTTACGCTTTCGAGAATTCGCGCGGACTGAATTGTCAATGTGACATTTCCAGTTGTGTACGCGCGCTCATCAGTTTCTTTCAAAAATTCGAGCTTTTTTAATTCAAAATACCATAAATGCCGTCCCTTAAGAGAAACAAGGAAACATTGCAATTTTGTCGACCCCACCAAGGCACTGCACACTAATGGCTGATAGTGTGCAATGGTTCAGCCAATCAGATTACAGCATTTTCATTAGTGTACTAGTAGAATTCTACTAAAGCACGAGCTCTTGTCGTAATAATGGCGCGAGCAAAGAGAATTTACATTTTGATGATTAAAGTAAACAAGTTGATTTTCTTGTTTTCGTCGAGGTATTTTCTAAAAGAAATAGAAAATATGTTCTCCGTGTTTCTGTTGAGTTATAGAAACACTCGTGAATGTTTGAGAGAACTCGAAAAAGCTGTGGAAACACTCGCCTAGGGCTCGTGTTCCCACAGTATTTCTCGTTCTACTAAACTTCTCATTCCTCTTTCTATTTAACAAATAGATTCCATGTTACCGTGCGTCTGTTTTTATTTTGAAATTGAGAAAAGCTGATTGAATTAATGTAACAACAAACATTTTGTTTTTATTGAATTTGTTAAATTCGAGACAAAGCAAGATCAATTTTGTGTTTGGTCTAGTCTTGCTCAACTGCCGACTGAGAATGCTAGAGTATTTTTCCGAGTCATTTTCTAAAAAAGAAACTGCTTTTTCTTAGTTCTTCCTGCTTCTCGTACCTGTTCAATGCTTCGACAATACTTTTTTGTTCCTTATCTTTGCCCAGTCACAATTCTCAAAACTTTCCGCACTTCTAATATGCAGAAGGAAAAACTTTGTAATGACGACGTCAATCGTGCGTCTGTGCTGTAATAGATCATAGGCGAGAAGCAATAAAAATGTGAGAATAATTAACAATGTGGAGGTGAATAGTGCTGGATATTTACCGAGCCGCGAAGCGGCAATGTAAATATCCACCACTTTCACCGACACTGAGGTGAATAATTGTTTTAGTAGATACCACACAAGCTGAATAACTAGCGGGCCAAAGAGTAACTTAACTTGTTTAAGAGTATTATAAGTTAAACGGTTTGTCACTGACTCTTTTTGGGTTTTTGTTTAGCTTTAATTGAAACGGGAAGCCATTTTGTTTTTCTTCGACTGCTCGGAGGTGAATAGTAATTGGCTAATCACCTCCGAGCTAGCCAATCAGCGCGCGCGAAAAGCACTATTCACTTGAGTGGTATATACTAAATTGGGTTATTGTATACAACTCGATAGAAACAAGGTACCTTTTTTTATTTCTTAAACAGCACAAAAGCCGACGAACCGACCGAGTTGAATTTCCTGTCATGGAATACTACTCATGAGAGTTGTTACCCATACAAGAGCCCCGCCAAATTCTCGATGGCACCAAACATGTAAAAATTAATAGATACGAATTAAGGTGATTGCTCAGTATTGCATTGCGAATCCCTACTACGCACGAATTTCGCGTCGTTAGCTCGCGCACATGTGCGCGTGCACGTACACGCCATCAAAGATTTCCCAACAGCCAAGCTCGATAGCGAAATAAATGCCCATCATATCTCTTAGGCGAGCATGATGACCCACCTTTCTTATTTCATTTTTGGGTATCCTTACTATACTTCTTGCGATTGGTTCTATTTCGGGGGAATGACCTTAAGATCGAAACTACAATAACTCGCTTGAAACGATCATCACACCGTCTATAGCGTATTCATAGAAGAAGTCCTTCCTCTAAAGTTTCGTGGATTCACTTTCATGTGGCAAGGGTAAATTTAACGGTAAAATTAGTCCCAATATTTATCCTTTTAAAACTAGACACATACTACAGAAGTAACATGAAACCTATTTCCAAATATTTAGCAACATAACCGGTGGTGCATCTATACAATTTTAACTGAAATTTTGCAAGTTCCCCTCACGTAATGCCGTGTCAAACGTTTCCAAACTGGCTTATTGCTATTTCTTTCAATGTTCTTCTTCATTGGTAAAATACTGTTATGAATTTTTTATTTTATTGTATATAACTATATTGAAATGCAGTACCTTCATTGAAACATATATTTCACGGTAGAGGCTTAAAAGATTTGAACAGATTACTACATCGCTCTAATGTATAATTATTTTAAGAAGGTTTAGATTTTGACTTGGATTAGGGGCTTTTATGGGATTACAAATTTAAAGCCGGATAATGAGACTTATTTAATGAATTAGCAAATTGGTAGAATACTGTATGTCCTCAATTTCATATTCTCGCACTACTGAGCTGATTCGAATTGAGCGGGTTGTTTTTCAAATAACGTACGGATTAAAATTCATAAAAAGAGAATCTCAGCAGTGGTCCATTCAAAATTTCATGGTGAACAAAAAATCGTTCTGTCACCTGCTTTCTAAGATAGCTCATTTTCACGTTTTGAATGCACAAAAGTCAACTTTTGTCAACCTCACGTTGGTAGCTTACCATAATTAACACCTTTTTCTGGAAACTGAAAACCAACAGTCTTAAGTTTTTGTCAACAATAGAAGTTTATTTGGATTTAATTTTCATTAAGCTGATGAACACAACAAAGGGACTCACCAACCTGACCGAATTTGGAACACCCTGCACAGCGTGTCGTCTGACACTGTGCGATTCCAAATGGCGAACTCGTCAATCATCAATTTCATGTTTTTCTTCTTGGCATGGCTTGCTCCTAAAATCAGTCGGGATGATTTATCGTAGGCTAGAGGAGTAGCCTTTTCAGCTTCATTGATAACCTTGACTATGGTGCAATTTAAATAAATGGTCAAACTGCCGGTGTTGTTGTCCCATTTAAGTGCGACGTGATTCCAGTCGTCGTTGTACCAGTCTTGCACCCAGTCATATTTCCGATGTAGAGTGTTGACACTGAAACCAACATTTTTTTTCAGACTCCTTCGTGTCCAAAGTGTAAAACCTCGAGAGAAACGATGCTGTCCCAGCTGTAAAACAATTTTGTTACCTTGAAAGTTTGGAATCTTCATCCAAAACGCGATGGTAAAACCAGAACGGCATGTTACAGGCCTGTTCAGACAAGAACTCGGTAAAACGCCAAAATCCACGTAAGTTTCATTTCCCGTTAATTCGAGAGCAGAACCAACGAGGCCGGACACGGTATTGAAGCCTCCGTTAATTCGACCATCGTTAGTTCCAACGTAGTCTTTGGCAGTTCCGTTAGAGACGTCTTCGAAAGGCCAGTAATGGACTGAATTTCTGTACCATTCGTTAGCTTTCAGAGAAAATAGCGAAAGCAACAGTTTAAGTGATGATAAGATTTCCATATCGGAATGGACCGGCAACACTATCTAACGCTCTTTGAGTAGCTGTTGAAGATTCCAAGTTAAATTATTTAAAGTCACATTCCTATTGTCATGCAAACGAACTGATTGCTGTCACAGAAGCCCGTCAGCGGGTTTAGATGGAGTCGAAATGCCTTCCCTTGAACGCCTTTTCAGAGCGTTTAGACAAAAATATTTCTCTTTGTCATCTTAACCGAAATTTAATCGATTCGATTCGCGAGAAAACTTGATACAAGAACAATTTTGCAACTGTTGGCTATCAAAAGCTCTTTGAAATTTTGCTGTTTCTGTTATTTAAATTTTTAACAATGTTCAGACTGCAGGTGCAAAAATATACAAATAAAGCGATCGCGCTAAATCAACACAACCTTTCTTATTCAAACTTTTTACTGAGACAAAATTCATATTTATTTTAATCTAACGGAAGACAATTTCTTTACCTATAAATTTAGGTCACTTAATGAAAAAAGATATTTCCAATGACCAGCAAAGCAATATGAACAAATTACACTAGGTGAAAAGACCCCCTAAGATCGAAGCCTACGGTTTGATGCTAGTTTATACGGAAGTTTACAGTTTTTCAATTTGTTTTGGCACGAAAGGAAGATTAAACCAAGTACACTTAAAATTCCTCATTATATTTTATGATTTGTTGTATACTGTGGCTTGTAATTGGACTCAGGTAAAGGTACACTTTTTATAATATCAAAAAGAAAAGAACCGAGAAATAATCACTTCGTTCGTAACAGTTTTAGTGACTCGAGAAAAGATCGATAGAGACCGACTTGAACACACCCAGTACAAACCATACATCCACTAACAGAAGCGATCAAGGCCAAGATAACGAATTTGTGAACTTCTATCCTTGTGACTTGATAAAAATATTTAAGATCGAAATCTTTTGAAAATTAATTATTTAACGATAATTTTTCAGTCCATGGTAATTACAACACTCTACAAAGTGCACAATCTTTCGTAAATTCGCCATGATCAATCAAACATGAACAATCACTATGTTTTAAATTAAACTTTAATTTTTTCTCGTTGTATCAAACAACAACAAAAAAATAGCAACTTTGTTCAGGGTTTCTATTTCACTTGAAAACGAACGAAGAAATTGCTAATTCTCAAAGTCGCTGTTTGCCATTAATTCAGCCATGCATTTCATAGAGACTGAATAAAAAGGCAGAGAAAGAATTCACTACCTGGCAATACGGTTAAAAAAACACCAGTTACAAAAATATGTAAACGAATTTTTATTTTAAATCAAAAAACTTAATAAACTTTGGATTTTTTGACTTAATTATCGTAGTTTCATTAAACAGATATTTATAACATCGTAGTTTTCTTAATATCACGGGAAAACAGCTATGTTAAACGTGTTTAACATGCGGTGCTAATAAAAATACCTCGGAAACTTAAAAATGAATATAAATATAATTCGTGTATAAATGAAATATTACTGCACTAAAACAAAAGAAAATTGCCTTGAAGCATTTGTTATTTTTAACAAAAGAGAAGCAAAATATCTAAACAGCTAGGGGTAGAACAGGAAATGCGAGTAAAGAAAATCACCGGAAGCAGTGTTGGTCAGGTTAAAAAATATAACTGTAATATTGGGATTATATGATTGACCTTGGCATATTAAAATAGCCGTTAAAACTAGGCGCACTTGGCTGGGATCGAGGAAAGAAGAATATAACGAGCAAACTTGACTATAGTTAATTCTTTTGGTCGATGGTGATTTAATTAACAAAATAGGTTTTTAGTAATTTAAGACGTACGAGTATGAATGAATTATCACTTTATTGGACAAAGTGAAACTGTCGAAGAAAACTTTGCAATTTCCGCAACACTCTGGTGAAAAAAATAATGGAAGAATCGAAAAAATAATTAAGGTTTCAAAGGAAAACAACTCAGTTGTGCAATTTGAGTTTAGGAAAGAAGACACAGTTTTATTGATCTAAGAGAAAAGAGAATAAGGTAATTATTTTCATTCTCCAACCAGCATTAAAAATAGAGGAATCATGATTCCCTAAAGTAAACTGACGCATTTAAATAAAATTATACCTCACAGCATGTATATTGACGGTAGTGAAGCCATGTTTTTTCGCTTTTTGTTTTGCCTTGAAGATGATAAAAGAAGAAACTTCTATCCATACATGCTCCATTATCAAGTATCGATAAGAAGTCACTGAAATAAAGCATTACTATAAATCTGCATAAGTCTCAGATCAAAATAGTTTACAGCTATGAATTAGGAAAAAAGTGTCGTGCATCCTGATATGTATTTTTTGTGTGCGTTCTGAATTTTAACAATTTCCTAGGAGGTTTTGAAAGCGCTTAGCCTGCTGCGGGAAATAATTTTTCTGGAAGAATATAAGTGGACCCGAATGGGATGTGTTTAAGAACGCCTCAATATTGGGTTTTTGATTCAGAGCCCTCCTCTTATCTTCTTATTAATTAACGCCTCTATCTGTTCTATCTAGTATTCACTTTTTTCCAACATCTTATTGTTATGAAGCTACCTGTGAAACAACAACAAAAGTAAATCCGTAAACTTTGCATTTTAAAGACAACGGTTTAATGGTGAATGGTGATACTGCTTTGAGGTATACGTACTGAGCCCGTGTCAGAGATAGTTTCATGGCGGGAATTCTACGATTTTCTGTACTGTGTTTCATCTACACGCAAGTAGCAGTGTGTGATTTAAACACAGGGGTATTGGCCAAAACTGGGAGGTGTTGAAAATGTCTCCATTATTACTTTAAACCTCTCCTATGCCCAACCTGTCAAGTTTTTACTTCCTCTGAATCCGCTTCCGCGTACGAATTAGATAAAAATAAAATTTTGTTAGCTTTCAAGTTCATCCTTTGAGATACTAATCTTGCGTCTCGACCGCAATCTTAGCGCAATTTTTTGAAGAAGTTGTAAATGTGCTTTTCATATTGACAGAGGCATTATTTAGCAACTGAACATTAACTTTCAGTTGGAAATATGTATTTGACTCTAATCAAAGCGCGTTCGATGTCTTAATGTCCTAACATGACTACGAGACGTTCTGGACAAATAGTTTTTTTCAAGTTTCTTTTAAGTTTCTTTTGTCTCTCCATTCTCACCTCGAGATACAGGAGTTTCTCCTGAAAGCCTCCGAGCCATGCTTTATATCAAATGCGGCCTATTGTCGTGCTAATTTTGACAAAAGGAAGAATCTCCTATTTTGTGGTTTTAATTTTTCAATTCCCTCGTCTGCTCTCTGACAATGCAATGATATTGTGAGGTGAAAGTTTATGTTCAGTCTTCTTTAAGTAGCGAAGACAGTTAGAACTTTCAGGGAAACAAAAAAATACTATAACAACTCCCTAATTTACGATGTGGGATATCAGAATATTCATGTTCCAGTAGGCTAATCTTCGGACAAATTCACTGCCTACGCAAATATCGTAGGCAAATATTTTAAACTTGATTAAGTTTGAGTTGCTACAATTAAAGTTTGGTTTTATTTGTTTTATTCTGTTAACTAATATCACTCCTTGGCTTTGGAAATTTACTTGCAAAACAATGTCCTCTTGTTTTTTTTTATTTTTTTTCTGATCTTTAGGTTTTTCAATTTTTAGAGTGAAGTGGAGTCAAACTGTTCCCTTGGCTTGCAACAGTTTTAAATCACAGCGTTTTTAAGTGATCGTGTATTATCTACCCTTGCCAAACATGGCATTGTCTAAAATTAGTTGAATTTTACTTATAAAACATGAAAAATTTGTTCTAGAGGCTTTCATTATGCGTATTCGTAATCGATTATGAGTTCCTGCTCATATGTCTCGTTGCCTTGAACACGGAATTAATTTCAAGGCCATGCATTACAAACTTGTTTATGTAATAACATAAGCGCCTTGTCGTTACAACACCCTATCACAAATACTTTCTTTTTTAACACCATGTGCAATACAAATGCTTTATGAAGATTCTCGCGTGGTACAAACGATCCACTTTGGCCAGACGTTCAAAAGTTCTTTTGCTTAATTTCTGGATTATTTATTGATTAACTTGTTACTTTGCGTAATTTCAGTCAGTTCTACAATTTCGCTATTATTTACTTGAACTTTGCTTGAATCGAAAATCCCACGCCTTGGAATATCACGATATTTGTCGATAAAAACACATTTTTTTGACGAAGCTTCCAGAAACATTGTTGTCGCTAAGTTTTTGAATTGCCGACTTGGCCTATTGTTTTCAACACAGGTGAATTTTTCTTGAAGGTTTAAAAACACATTGCATTAAAATGACAAATCACCCACTAAGCCGAGTTAACGCCACAGCTTGTTTATTCTCCGTCTGCGTGAAAGTTTTGAGCTTGGATTGCCTTTGCGATGAATTTTCTTTTGACAATGTTTTTAAATAAAGGAAGGAAATTAGAGAACAAAAATTTCACAACCTGAGCAACGTTTTAAAATGGCCCTGCTCTTTACGATAATAACTTGAGAGCTATAAATAGAGAAGGAGCATTATTTAGCCCTTGTAAACGATTTTAGAGTATTACAAATTACTTGTTACATTGTTTAACCGAGCCCCAAAACAACAACACTGAACTCACCTTCCAAGTACAGTTGCTTGCGGCCATTACTCGCGACCTATACGAGAGAAACAAATTCAGGTTTTCGACTGAGAAACACTGCAAACTGAGACAAAGTAAATGATATTTCCTGACTATAATTAACAATTGTAATTTGGTTGGTATTAGTACCTTCTCTCTAGCATGTCTCGGTTGGATATACAACACACAAACTTGGAAAATCAAAATCGACAATGTACACATTGGGTTCCAAGGTTAGCGTTAAACTTCGTTGAGAAAATGTAAGCTTGTCGTCTCGCAAGCTCTTTTGCAGTAGTCTGAGTTCTTACTTAGCCTCCTGTTCTCACATAGAGGCTGACGCCGAATGATTCAGTTCGATGGAAGCCCTATGGTGAGCCTTATGTTATCTTATCTGCATCAAAACACTTCAAAGAAATACGCAAAAAAGGAAGCGAGTGAGCAAATTAAAACCATTTGCGTCACTGTCGTGCATAAATTCAACGGTCCGACAAGTAATATTTCATTTATGAACATACACAATCGTTAGGAGTAAACATTAACGTGTTATCATGCCTTTAGGCCATGACATAAAAATATATGTACTCCTTGGACTCCAAAGAGAAATATTGACAAAAATTAGCATTTAAAAGGACAACCCCAGGCAATGTCATCGCGTTATGTTATGTAAATTCCTCTTGACCCTCTATTGTTCTGGGTTTTCCTTTTCCTAACACAGTCATTGTAGATCTTTTTAATTTTTAATTTCTTGGTTAAGCAGATTTCATGTACTCGTTACATCCTCACTTGATTTGTGAAAAATCTACATACGTCTCATCTTATGCTACATTTTCTTAGAACTGACGTCCACGCCATAAAAAAAAACGTAATATCTGACTTCAATTAGCCGTGATGGACAAAGTCCCTTAGACGGAAGCTCCTCATAAGTCGAGAAATTACCAAATTTACATCCAAAGGGATACATGCACACGCCAGAATGAGGACTGCGTCTTTCGGCGGCCCTCGTAAATAATGTATCTATTTGTGGTTTCTTTCTTAAGAATCAATCTATTTTTGTTTTTAATTATCGATTGCTCAGTGGCCCAGACGCCCGTTATCTCTGGCTTTTTCTTTTTTACGGTCTCATACTTGACAATTATCCACTCTACTAAGCTGTCATGATTATATAGAAAATAATTCATTTGATTACCACCAGGCTAAAACGACCTGTGATTTAGCTGCCATGCATTACATTTAGGAGCGTTTTCTCCGTGTTATACCTGATTAGAGCAAACTGAAAACTCTACATTTTACAGTAATCTAGAAATTAGCGCGTTTATAGATCTTCTGCCGGTCAGAAAATTGATCAAAATAATGCTTGTAGAATACCTAACAACAAAATACCCGCAAAAGAGCAATTCAAAACTTCAATCTGGTCATGCTTAGAAACTTCTTGAAAAATGAGTCTCTCAATGAGCACTCAAGTCCCTTAGGGCTGGTTCACACTTTGACATAAACATAAGGATAAGCATAAACATAAGCACAAGAAAAATATGTGTGAACCAGACTTACATAAGCATAACTTGAGGATGGCTATTGTGCGGGCGCATTTCATCTCTCGGAAACAAAACTTACGGGTAACGAAGTCGAAATTGGATTGTTGCTACTGTTAAGCCGTAGAAATCGAAGAAGATTGCTTATACAAAGAGAAACACAAAGAAAACCGAAAAAGGTCTGGATAAGAGACACTTTACGAGAACAAAGACACAACCTTGAACATTTTTTTCTTGTTTTTGTCTTAAAGTCTGCTGATTTTTTGTCGTACAAACGAGGATAATTGCCGACAGATTCCTCCAACTTTTCGTTCACCTGTGTCGCCATGTTTTCAGCTGACAGATTCTGACAGAGTGGGCCTGGATTTAATTTTTGTGCATTCCGCTGACAAGAAAACTCTTTATGCTTACACTTATGCTTATGTATGCCCGGTTCACACTCAAGTATTCTCAACATAAGCATAAGCATAAGAAAATGCTTATGCTTATGTAACCCCGGTTCACATATATTTTTCTTATGCTTGTGTTTATGCTTCTGCTTATGCTGTGTAAACCACCCCTTATATATAGGAGTAAAGTTGCCAACTTCTCGTTGAGCGATTGCAGGATGTTGAAGCTACAGATATAAGCGTTGCTTAACTGAAGATTTAGGGCAAATAAATAGGAAAACGCAAGATAATTAAGCCGAAATAAAAGAAAGATAAAGAGTACATATGCCAATTCTAGAATTCTTACTACGTTTAACAACACTTTAAATTGTTGGGCTAAGTTATATCGCACTGCACTCAATTCAAAAAGGGGTGAAAGTTTCTAAAGAAACTGCAGTGCTGCGTCGGTGGGGGTAACAAGGTAATTTGGTTATATCAACTAAGTAGAAATTGTAAATTGGCCATCGTAACGAGTTAAAAAGCTGACGTTTCGAGCGTTAGCCCTTCGTCAGGGTGAATGGAGGAATTGTGGGTTGAGTGTGGGATTACATGAAGAAAGTGGAGCTACGCTATTGGTGGGAACATAGCGACGAGAAAAACGTGAATAAATTAGTAGAATGAAAAGCGTTCATTGATACCTATGGGATTAGCTGAACTAGTGCTCACACTCAATTGTTTTTCATTCGGGAACAACTTTTTCAAACAAACCAATGGCGTAGCCATGGGTACCAAAATGGGACCCAGCTATTCTAATCTTTTTGTAGGTTTTGTCGAGCACCAATTTTTCAGCCAATACCACGACTCCAAACATGAACTCTACGGTCGCTACATTGACGACTGTATCGGCGCTATCTCCTCTACCAGAAAGGAGCTATGTCAATTCATGACCGCAGGAAATTCCTTTCACCCGGCTCTAAAATATACCTGGAAAATTTCCGACAGTTCTTTATCCTTTTTAGACATCAAAGTTTCAATTGAAGGCAACGGTTTATCCACTAGTGTGTATTACAAATCTACAGACTCACATAGTTACTTGTTGTATTCATCTTCGCATCCACCTCATGTTAAGAATTCCACTCACTTTTCTCAGTTTTTAAGACTTCGTCGTTTATGTAGTGATGACTCCGATTTTTTCCACAAATCAAAGTCAATGTGTCAGTTTTTCGAAAAACGCGGTTACCCTGATTCTGTCGTTCAAGCGGGTCACCACCGCGCGCAACTTATTGATCGACAGTCATCACTACAAACATCACAGAAAGAACATTCCGACCGCATTCCATTCACTCTCACGTTCCACTCTCACAACCACACAGTTAAATCCATTATTTTTAAAACTTTAAATTACTCCAAAACGATCCAGAGACTGGTACTATCTTTTCGCAACCTCCACTCATTTCATTCAAACACGACAAAAACATAGGCAATTTTTTGGTCAGAAATTCATTCCAAACTAATGACCAACCCGGCACTTTTAAATGCACTCGCGCACGATGCAAAACTTCTCCTTTCATTCACAATGCCAAGAAAATATCGGGACCCAAGCAATCCATTAAGATCACTGATCACTTCACGTGCACCTCTGCCAACGTCATCTATTGCATAACTTGCACTTATTGCAAAAAGACATAGATCGGCGAAACAGGACGACGACTAGGTGACCGATTCCGAGAACACCTTCGCGACGTAGAAAGGAATGACAAGGACGCATCAAACCCGGTCGCTAGACATTTTAATTTACTAATCATTCTAAGCAACATATGGCAATTACATCATTTAGGTTGCTCGGAAAGCCGCAAAACTCTTGAACAAAAGTTTATCTTTCAAATCGGCACTCTTAATGCCATAGGTATCAACGAATGCACTCAATTTAGTTTTCTCAATTAGTGAAAATAGGCATGCTATCAACAAATCTGAGCGACTGAACTAATTCTAATTATTATCTGGTATGTGAAATAATTTATTATAAAGAAGTATAAGAACGCAAGCTTTAAGGAAAGAGTTCCTCAAAATGGAAAATTCTCCAAATAAATTCCATATCGTTCGAGGACATTGCATTACGGCTGAAGTGAGAATAAGAACACATGATTTACTGCTTGTAAACAGCCAAACTAAGAGTCGACCACAAAAGCATGCCTTGCCTGAGTTTAACACTTCAAACTTGTCTCAATATAGTGTTCTCGCCATTGTTACTGACAGAAGTGCTCTTCCAAACGGGTAATTTAATTGTCGACCACTGTACAAACTCGCAAGCTAGAACTGTTTCCTGGAAATTAATTCTGCGATAGCATATTAAAAGATACGTTTATGTAGATGTTGTATGTTCATACAGACATTTCATACCCCATAATGTTAACTAGTACTGTCCACATTAAATGAAATGCACGATATTAAATAATATTTCGTAAGTCTTCTTCACTACGCTTAACCATTTTAACTAGTAAGAACAAGCGCAATAGTTTCTAAGCAAATCAAAATTTTCAAAACAGTTATATATTACAGTAGTCATTTGTTAAGCAACCGAATGCAAGGATCTCTTCTAAGTTAATTAATTTAAATAAACTGGCCGACTCACGTAAGCGAGACCACTAGATTGAAGCTTCATCAAGGGTCTAGAAAAGTTCATATGATTTTGACGGAGCCAAAATATGCATGCTTGAATTCATTAAGGCTTATCTAGTCTTTCCCTTTTCTTCCCTTAAAACTCTCTCTTGAGTCGTTTAATAATTATCCCATCCTTTGCCACTAAGAAGCTGAACAAATAAGGCCTTCATTTTGTGAAAGCAGGAGTGGTAACCAGAATTTTAATTAAAAATATGAAAATCATGTTAGGGTGTTGGAAAATTATCTTCTGAAAATTGAAATAATTCAACCGTTATTAGTATGAAAGCCTAAGAAGCGACAGAACAACGCCCAAAGGTTGTCATTTAAGATTCAATATTGTTAACTGTGACGTAAGATAAGTAGATGAACCACTCTGTTATTCATTTGTCTCACGACGGAGTCATTTTGAGGTGTTTGTCGTGAAATTTCGACTGCTAGTCTTCGTCAGGCGAGACAGGAGGCAGATTTTATTTAAGACGCAATAATTTTAATGCGGTAGAATGGAATTAAACAGCACCAGAACTTGCGTTGAAATTAGAAAATGGCGCGCCAACAGTTTGACATCAATAATGAAGTAGATTGTAATAACGTTGGCACAATCAAATTTGCCAAGCACGCGATACATTGTCGCAGTAAGCTTCAGATTTAATTTAGGTTTTCACGTTAAAAAAAAAATGAAAAATGAAGAAAATATGTACTCAAAATGTTTACGCTTACGACAAAATTGTCAAATATAGAATGGGCTCGCATTATTGTTCAAAATATAGTAGGTTCACAATTGTTCTTTAGTAGCTGAATTTAGCTAAATGAACACGAAAAAAAAAACTAACAAGTAGGGGCTTATTGAACACGAGTGACGCAAAATATACATAGACTTTGTATGAAGCACTAAGTTCTAAACGCAAGACACAATGAAGGTCACTTCGTAAGCTTACCTCATCTGCCAAAGAGAGGAATGGAAAAAGAAAGAAACCGCAACTTATAAAAAGCGACGACATCACAGTTTGGATCATCTCAGGAAATTCTTTCCTTGCTTCATATGAGATATTTCGATGCACGCTTGGTCGATGCCTAATGGCAATAACAGAAGTAATTTTTGCTGTCTAACTGTCCCTGTTATTGCTTTTGAGCAAATGTACCCTGGCTTTGAGCCATACAGGGGTTTCTATGTTTAGATCTCAGAACTGCGTTCAAAAACTCCCTGAATCAAAGCCCAAGCCCGCCGGTGCCAAGAAGACAGCAATAGTAAACTAAAACAAAACACATCTTTTTTCACTTGCAACGTGTAAACGTTTTAAAGTTGGGACCCAATCATGTGAAAGCATCACCAAATTTGATTTCCACTACTGTCACTTAAATTACATCATTTTATTTGGTTAATATTACGGCTTTTAGTGTCCGATGTTCTATATAAACAGAAAATTGCTACAAGTGTCGTACATAAGATTAAAAAACAAACTGGCAAATATTCCAGAAAGGTTGCCGTCCTAAAGAAAAGGGGACATGTTTCTTGGAAATAATAATAAAGAAGAAATAATAAAATATTTCAAAATATGCATGTGAAGCTGATTAAATTACTTGCGAACCACGAAAATTACTTGAAAAACCTTCAAGAGCATAATTTTGCAAAAACCTCGGACAGCGATGAACTAGAATAGCTCATTTCAAATAAGAAGCTCTTGAATATTTCTTTTCTAGAAAACGCTTGAGTAGAAATGGAAACTGACTTAAAACCAGTAGTTTCTTTCAAATTCATCGGAACTGATCCAATTCGAATGCACGCTTGGAACAACTGCTCATTAGGGAGATCCTTTTAAAATAACAAGCAATGTAAAATATCCCTTCGACTACAATTGAAATTCTAGACTATGCAAATCGTAATGCAGTTGATTCGTAATGGACAGCCAAGTTTACCGAATAAATGTGGAAAAAAACTGTGTCAACAAGAAACTCGAGGATAAAAATTGGTTCAATATGCACTCTTTTATCCACACGAAACTGAAAATGTAAGTCGCGCTTTGCCGTTTAGAATAGACCCATTGGCCGATTGCAAAGTATCATAAACGACTACCAATCAACTGAAGCAAATCGAAGTTATCACATTTAGATTACTGTTTTCTTAGAAGTGATATTATAAGATGTTTCCATACTTGATATATTTTTTAACCATCTTTACTGTTTCCATATTAATTCCTGTTGCGTTCAAGTTTTCTTGTTTCCATTGAAAATTGGGCTCGAAACGAGGCTTTGTTTTTCATTGACGGGTATTGATTGTTGTCAAAAACCTCCTCATGATTTTATCAACAGCCAGATAGCACTTAAGTTTTTTTGAACTGTAATTCCCAGTGGCAAAACTTGCCAAAAACATTTTGCATTGAAACGTATTAATGTAAATTCATGTGTTAGAAGAAAACAACCGCGTCTTCTCAAATTGTGAAAGACACATATTTCTATGCCAATCGGAGTCCTGGTAGTACCATGGCTAACTTAAATTGGATAATTTGAGAATATGTTCTAAAATTTATTTATTTATAAACTTTTTTCTTAACCAGCGAGAGACGAATATAAGGATCGCTCGGGGATTTTTAGTTTCTTTATTTAGGACTTGCTCTTGTTTGAACTTAATCACCAAATTATATGCAAGACAGCAACATAGCCTTGTTTATGTTTTATTCATTTAAACCTAGCAGGTGTTTCCTTTTAATCTGTCACTTCAGATCACTTTTGACAGGCACAGTTAGGGAAAAATCATTATCCAAAGCCCTCACAATTCTCGAAAATCTTAACTTTTAAAAAATTTCCAGCTCGCTTATTAATACAGTCTTGTTACAGTGGGAGAGAAAATGTGCATGAGTGTACAAAAAAACTTGATCGAGTAATACAAACTCGAACGTTTCAAGTTTCCATAGTTCCATAATCCAGTACTTTTATAAACGTTTTATACGATATATTTTTTAATACAATTCGAGATTTTCATTCCTCTAGTGACGATCGTATGATTGCTATACACTGCTAGTCCCCCATGTACCGAGAACTGGTGCTTGCTTGACTCAGTGATTTCGTCTGCCATATTCTGCCTGCCTTATTTGCGAGATGGGAAAATTGGAAACGACTATGATGATGACGATGATTCTGCCTACCATCTTATCATCATTGATCAGACATGATCTGCATTTGGAGAACTTAACCCTTTTTTTTTCTCTAGTTGACAGAAACCTTTATCAGGCATTTTCATTAGCGGTCAGGCTGCGAAGTTGATGCATCTTCTCAGATTAAAGTAAATATCGACACTGCAAAGAACCATTAGTTTTTTGAATTCGAAGGCTGTCCATTAGTGATCCAGACAGATGCTTGATGGACAGTTAATTCATGCATATATATCCGTATAGTAATTTTCAGATGATACTGCACAGAATTCACTAACACCACTTAACAGGCCACTTCAAAAACTACAAATTTTTCTTTTCCTCTAAGAAAAGTACTTCAAAGCAAAATTTTCCGTTCTTCATCTTTCATTTTGATGAAAATCAATGTGACACACATTTGTCTCTTGGTGCTTGTTTACATTGTGGCAAACGTGCAAGTGGTAACGAGCGGACATTCTGGACACCGAGGAAAATTAACGGAGGTAAGTACATATTTCCATTATTTTACATAACAAATTTTGTGATGAGGATGAGGAGACGCTCTGGCAAAGATGTTAGCTGGTTGCATCCAGTATCTAACATTCTCTGAGCATTGAGCGTTCTAGGTTCGAGGTCTGATCTTGGTCACTAACGTCTCTCCTTAGAGGGGTATAAATGGGTAGCGGCTTATTTTTGGGTCGGCCTGACAAAATGCCGGATCCAGTAATCAGGCATTGAACTAGCGTCGCTTCGCACACGGGGAGAGAAGCAATAGGCTAAGTCGATCACTGCGGGTGGGGGGGTGGGGTGGGGACGGGTTACCTACAGATGACGATGCGTTTTTCAAAAGCAAAACAAAGCGCTTGACAATTATAGTTTATGTCTAATGTCATTTTTTAACATGCAATAGTTTCCATCATAGGTTTCTATCGCCTTTAACCAGAAATATGTCACGTCTTCAAAAGGCAATGATAGTAAAACCTTTTTTCCTACCACCACCCATCCGCTGAATCATATCAAGTAAGGACTTCCTATTCATCGTTAATGGAATATCATCAATTGGACTGGTTTATTTGCATCACTGATTCTATCCACAGATTACAGCAAATTAGATGTCTTTCTTTTTCGTTTCTGTTTAGAGATGCTATATTTGACAATTCTTTCCTAGCTATTTCTTTGTTGATCAACCGCCCCTGTTGACTGTTTTACTAGATATGTAAATATCCCGGCACACTGTCTAAAAGTTTGGAAATAAACTGCAAATACACGGAAATAGCCAGCCAGCCTGCTGAATTTAGTTGAATAACAATTGTAACAATTGATGCAGGATTTCTCTTTTTTTTGTTTATACGGTGCTTCCCTAACTCGTATGGTGTTCTATTCTTGATAATTAGAGATATCTGCTGCTCCAGAGCTTTTATATAAATAGCGATGCGAAGCCCTTTATTTATAGAAATTCAAAAGCCAGAAACAGTTTGTATGACATAAGCTTTCAATTGGATAGTCACAAAGCATAGTGTTTTATCCTAAGTTAAAAGTCAGAAAGACAAACCTCTAGACGATTCGAAGACTGGTTTATACAGGCAAATATATACAACCCACATCACTCATGATTAGAATTTTAACGAACCATCTCGAACGATTTGAATTATAAATAATCGAGTTATTTTAGTTGTATACATTCAACTGCTATTTCTACCTACGAAAAATTTCAGTTCTCATCCTACATACTCTTCTGCCAACATCACGCTGTTCCGAAAGAATTAGATAAATCTGACAGGGCCGAACAGTTCATACGTACTTTTTCTTTAAATGGACAAATAAAATATTAAAGGATTCTTTGAAATCTCCCAGAAATAAGGGCATGTTATTAACCGGTGGTAACACTAAGATTGACTCTACAAGAGGAAAATAACATAACCGTACAGCCACTATAGCAACGGTTAGTTCCTGTTATTTACATACCTATGTACATAATGTTTCTTTACAACCTCTCTGATTAGTTTTTCTAGCTTAAAGCATACCGTATTGAGAGATGACGACAACAGAATATATAGGATTCCCAAGCTACTCATCTCGCTATCGGACCGGCATTAAGGTCGACTACTAAACAAAAGGGTTGTTCACTCCGAGCAGCTGGCGATATCTTGCAACACACCTATGGACATTTCTGCTGCTGAATTCCCGCAGGCTCAGTGGTTAATACGGTATTTACTTTACCACCTGCAAACGGAACGCGAATTTAATAAACAAAGTTGAAAATTATGTTTATTTACAGGATCGCTAATTGGATTCATTTGTTAACACGGTCGGCACGGCTGGGTGTCAATGAAGTTCGAAGGGTTACTAAATAATCTTTACCAGGGTCACGTTTAGGGAATTCAAACTACTTTAATTTAGTATACAAGTTTCAGAGTTTGAAAACGAGCAACTAAAGTATGGTGTCGAAGGTAAAGTTGCCCAATAATTAGGAAAAAACATAGGTAGCTCATTCTGAATTCACTTTGAGTTTGACTGAAATGATTTTAAAAGTATAAAAATCGTTTATCGATGTTGATATAAAAGCTTCCACTGTCACTGCACTTGAAGAGGTGCATGTATTTTTGCACTGTTATCTTCTAGAACCACCAGCATTCAACAAAATCCTAAATTATTTATAGGAAAATGAAGCAATTGCAATGTGTTTACAAAATTACATAAAATTCACTAACGAAAGATTGAGGCTGTAAAATCCAAACACATTATAAACTGCATTTCTTAATATACTCCAACATTCGTTGTAAATGAGGCTTCAACACAAACCTACTAACTCCAAAGTTCGCCCAAATAAAATGGCAGTGATATAATACTAGATAACCTGACACGAGATACTGTGGCGAGCGCGCTAAATACAACAGAATTGAGTGAGTTAACTTAATATTCTTTTTTCTAGTTGACGCCGATTTCTAAGAGCACGGGGCTAATTTTCCGAAAAAAAATGTCCCGAAGAACAGCAAAAAAGCCTTCATTTACTAATACTTTATAGACTTGAGGTAGCCTTAGGTGTCCTGCGGGGCAAGATGAGGAGTGAGATAGGTAAGGTACATGTTATCTCTGAGAGCCCGAAGGTCTACGAGATATGCAGCAACTGACAAAAAATACAAGGGCAGATTGCTTAGTTTTAATCGTCGTTCGGTTATATAAAGAAACACCACACAAGCAATTTGACAATTAATATTCTAAGGAGAATCACATTCAATAACAGGAAATGCGAATAAAAGACTTGGGTATGAAATCCACGTATGAGATTAGCTTTCAGGGGAGGATGCAAGCCTTTCGACTACATTTAAAACTTGTGCATGTTTCTGTTTCTAGAGGCCAAAACTGTCGTTGCCGAAAATTCGTCCAACGATTGACGTAACAGACATGATAATGGAGGCATGATATGAAGCTCTCAGACATTCTTAATAAAGAACAGTTTGATCTGATTAATTTTCATTTTCTATTTAAAATGTTTTGACTGGTGGAAAGTTCTCGACTAGTCAAACTTTGTCGATAAATTATAGAAAGCTTCTCGAAAATATCTCGACCGATGAAAACTTCCCGAACAAAGAAAATTCTGGAACATGGAAGACTCCTTGAATGAGGCGGAAACATTTTACGACCGATGTAGATTTCTTGAATGAGTAAATTATTCGACTATGGAAAGTTTCTTGAACGAGTAAATTTTTCGACGATGGAAAATTCCTCGAATGAGGAACATTTCTCAAATAAGGGAAAATTTCTCGACCGAAGAAAGCTTCTCGAGCGAAAAATTTCACGAACATGGAAAACTTCTTGAATGAGTAAAAGGAAAATCTCTCTCTGGCGTCATTTTTATAACGAAGCAGTATAAATGTAGCTAAACAGAGAAGAAGTACCTCTTTATGGCAATTTATTGATGCCGGCTTTATTAATTAAAATAGGAGAAAAAAAGGGAAGGAATTTATTAACGGGGAAAAGGTACGAAAAATCCCTTGGAAAGTTCGGAAATTATTGAACTTCCGACAGCGGACCATTCAACCCAAAAGTCAAACAGAAGGAAATTTCCGGTAATTTTCGGCACGTTCAGACATTATAAGTCTCGAGGTTGTCCTCTTTTCCCGAAATGGTAGAAAATACTGCTCCATTTGTCATTAGAAATTACCAGAAATTCAAACCTGAAGTTTTCATCGAATGGAAAGAGTTCCGGGTAACTGAATAATTTGCATATTCTGACCAAGTAAATAGCCCAAAATAATCAAATCATTTTAGTGCACGTGCAAATTCTATGGCAAGAAGTTTCTCGGCTAGCGAGGTACAAATCCACTTTTCCAGAATGGGAAATAAGGTTTAGTAGAAAAATTATGGTTTATCAAGAGCACACTCATTAAAAGAGTATCTCGAGAAATCAAAGAAAGAAATTTTATCTGTCCATTTTTTTATTATCGTTCAAGATAGTTTCAGTTCTTATCAGTTGAGACCTTCTTTTTCCTTCGCGAAATTTTCACTGATCAATCTAGAACTGATACTAAATGAAACATTTGGAACTGCAAGTGTTAAAAAAATATCTGAGAAAGTCTTTTTCTGTGTATTAACGTAATCTCGTCGTTTTTTCATAGAAAATCGATCTCCAGAGAACTGCCATTTATATACAAAGGAATTAACGCTTATTAGCGTTGCCCTGTGTACTTATTCTTGAAAGGTGCTCCAAACAGTATTTTCAAATAATTCGACAAATCAAGCATTCGTAAACGCGTTTTAATGCGTTTTTAAGACTACTGTTCTGGCTGCTGATCGGTTTGGAGTCACCATTTTTATTGACAGAGAAAGATGATTTTTTAAATGAGAAAACTGTGACACTCAAAGAAATTTAGCGATCGAGGAATAATATAGACAATTTGAATTGTTTGATTATCAAATTGCTTCAGAAAACCCAAGTAATTACAAAATAAGTTACCTCAGTCAATCTTGGAACAAATTTCCAACATTACCAGGCGGACCTTTCGAAACTGCCATATGGTACGGTTTATAATGTAGATGGAAGACACGTGAACTCTTCGCAGGGTCTCAGTAGATAGATCGCTATAACTGAACCTTATTTGCATAACTGACAACCTGCATAGTATGCAAATTACCATCTTAGATACGTTATACTCAATCATTTTCTGCGATGTATAAAATTACCACTAAATGGGTGAACCTCGGCTTTTTCACTCAAAAAATAGTAAAATGAGATTGAAAAGGACCCGAGAAAATAGATTTGAAAAACAATTACAAATGGTTCAGATTGGGAAAGACTGAGTTGAATTAGACATAACACACAAAGCTTTCGTTCCTGACCTGCAAATTTTAAGCAGGTGGATCGTTTAAGGCAGTTCTTGTTTCTGCGATTGCAAACCTAAATGTCTGTTCCTGTCCCTGTAATTACCAAGTTAAATATACCTGCTTATCTTATAGCAGGTAGTTGATTTTCAAGTAGAAATGAAGTTTCCGAAATTAGACGTGTTTTTTAATTCAGCTCCTCGCATCTCAAGATAAAAATGTCAAATAATTTTCCTGTACTCTTTGTTAATTCTTTGTTAAGTGATAAGTTCAACTTGAGTTTTGAGAATATGGTGTTGCGTCGAAAGAGTTACTCCTTTATAGTCACTGCCTGGTTTACTATGTCTTTCTCATATAAGGTGAGAACAGATGCAGAACTCGCTTTGAATAAGAACAACAGTGAAAAGGTTTATGAACTTTCTAGTAAAAACAATGCACGTGAACGTTTGAATCAAACGCGCGAAGTTCCGAAAATTGAAATAAAAATACTCAAATGACGTAACTACCCGCACGAAGTCGAGAACTTACCAGTTCCACTTTAAAACCTTGCATAATTTGTACACTCCAATTTTCCTCTTTGTTGTTGACATGTAGTTTTTCATCTTTAGCCGACATTGCAAACAGTGCTTTTATTTTCTATTCTCGTACATGACTGAGAAGGCAGGCATGAGCGAAATACTAACGGCAACATGTATTGTGAATCTTAAAAATTCGAGAAAATTGGCGCAAGTATTGCATATTCTTACCTGTGCATTCCTTGTCTATAAGTTCGTCACTAGACGTGAAAACAATTTCGCGTTTTTAAGGCTAAGCTTAAAGCGAAGGTAATGTAAACATACAAGAACCGACGCTATATTACAGCAAATACCAAAATCCTGTTTCAGCTAAATATGGAACACTAATGAGCATTGTAAAATAAATAAGAGTTTTAATTCTCTGTTTCTACTCACCTGTTTTTGTTTTCTCTGTTTTTGCGGCGAAGACGTTTCATGTTCTTCGAACCACGGGTTCTGTACATATTAAAAAGGAAAAAAAAATATGGATACCACGTTGTTGAATACATTGGATAACCCATGGCCTGGCATTGAGTTGCTATTAAAGACATCGCTTTGCGATGCTTGTTTAGTGCATGGTTTTAACAAGTTTTGCAAGAGGACTGAATTGAAATAGATGATTTTAAAAATTAATGTTTCTGAAATTTAACACATTTCCTTGACCGAAGAACAGACGGAGGGTGTATTAGGGATTGCAGTGGGATTATCATTTACACTCTGTGAATCCGAAATTGTTTTAGTACCTGTTCCAAAAACTGGCAAATTGGGATTTATAAATATAAACTCGAGTTTCTACCGCCGAGAGAATTAATTCATTTCGTTGACATAAGATGGGAATCGTGCGTTTGAGGTGCAAACTCGAATTTCTTGGGTATAAAGAGGTCTAAGATTATTAAAGTGAGTTCTAATTTTGCCAGCTAAGCTTAATATTAGCTACATACGACGAGCTATACACCTTTATAGTTTACCTTCCCTTAAATGAACTGCACACACAAAGTGTAAAATTATGCTTTTTGGTTATTCTTTCAATAGAATTGAATCTTTCTAAAACTAGACAGATGTTCCACGCTTCTTAGTAAATTTACCTATTCCCACAAACGTTAAATTAAGAGTAAAATGAGATATTTTTGATAGTCCTATAGTTTCGATCCATTTTCTTTAATACTAAGCTAAATCCAAACCCTTAGAAGAAGCTACGCGAACTTATTAAATATTCCGTTATTCATGAAGTCTCACACAAAAGAAAGGCCAATAAAATGATGGCCAATAGGATTGATTTGCGAGTTTCTTTAATGTCCCCACGCATGTCTAAACACCTTTGCGTAAACGTTTTTAAATGAAGATGATCTGAACTCGCATTATTGTTAGTAATTCTCTGTTTTTTTCATCAGTTTCAATTTATGTGTTAATCAGTTAAAGGCGGCTTATACCTTAATACCTTGACAATCACAAGTATATGAGTCTGATAAAGCCAAGCAGTGATTTCACCTGATTACAACAAGTTTTATGCCTTTACAACATGAACACGATGTTCACCGAAATAGGCTTACATGTTCCTACATTTCAAGTTGAAAGGACTTGCCAAAACAACAGCATTATCGGCATATACCAGCATCTTTCCGCCCAACACAACATAAAAAAGCGGATATTTGCACGCAATGTTTTGTTTCGCTAAGTACAAGACGGTATCCATCGTTCAATTATTAACCAAACGCAGCAACAAGAAAACACCATCGACCGTTTTAGGACCTAGCTATGCAATAATTATTATGCCTGTTTCTACAAATATGCATCGTCGAAATATGTATTTAAAGAGTTGGCAGAATTTCAAACTTACCTTTATTAAGAAGTATTCTCTTTTTTAGGTCTTAGTTTATAGCTTTAAAGGTCGGCACACACGAGGGGACTAGGTCCTGCGACTGGTTCCTGCGACAAGTCGCAGGGACAAGTCCCATGTGTCATCTAGCCATTTTTGCCACAAAATCCAGTCACGGGTACTGAAACTCGGTCCTGGGACTAGTCCCACGATTTTAAAATAGTTTGAATTTTTCGGACACGTCCCTGCGACTTGTTCCTCAAAACGCCGCGTTTCGACTGTCCGTGGGACAAGTCACTGCAACCAGTCCCTTTGTGTAAACTCTTCAGGGGACTAGTCGCTGGGAGTAGTTTACTCGTGATTGCGGACCTGAAGTTTTACTGACTATATTTTCAGTTTCACCATTTTTTTTATTACCTTCGACATCATACCTGAAGTATCTGAAGATTAAAACTTATTACAACTTATCCAAGGCCTTAAACATCTGGCTGGAAGTAAATAAGCCTAATTTTTGTTTTTTGAGGAAAGTGCTGTTTGCACATGCGTGACAAGACGTGCAATTTGAAGGCCAAAATAGAAGTCGTTTGGTACGCCATCAAACGTTTTCTTTTATGAAAGTTCATTCTGCAAAGCTTCAAAGGTTCTGACGCCTATTCTATAAGCTATTGTGTTAGTGTTGATGAATATCAGACTCAACAATCCCAAAATCATTAGAGGGGACGGCCGGCAGCATTTGAACTACAGATCACAAAAAAGCTTGAATTCAAAGCTTTGTGAAACCGACGTTAACTTTGCAGAGTATTGACAAGGCCAGTTGGTTTTTCGATGTCAATTCCGTTGTGGATGCGAATTTCATCGCAAAGAATTTTGTCGCCAAAATGTCATGAAAAAATCCTTCAAACCGCTAAACGTCTAGCCGCCGAAAACCTTAATCTTAAGGTGTCTACTTTTAAATTGTTATCAAAGACGTTTTTCATCCCAAAATATGTTCTAGAACTCATAATCCTAAGTACGTTTTATATTACTTGTCAAATTTATTTACTGACGCTTTTCTGTTCATCTTTGGTCTAAGGACTGAATATAGTCACGTTCGCCACATATTATAATTGGGAAGTATTTAAAAAAAATTAGTCCCGAGTTAATTGCTAAAGTAATTTCGCAGTAGTAAAAAAGGAGAAAGAAAAAGAACTCAATGAGCAGAAAAAAAGCTGTATATGAGGCGACACTTTTCATTCGCTGTGCGGATAAAAATTATCGCGCGGAATGATGGATGAATTGTCCAAACCGCGCGTTTGTGAACTCTTTTAAAATTCATATTATTTTTCATAATTAAGATGGATATTATTTAAATGGCGTACTCGGCTTCATTTACGTTTATCACGTTTAAAAAATATTACTTGAAAATATTTTTATTTTATTTCCACAATTCACATGCTTAGCAAGCTTACCACTATCTTAAAAAATACCTGAGAGATAAGAATACTTCAGGTTCCTTCTACAGCATATGCTATCTAAAAATACTGCAGTTGTCTTTGTTAAAAATTTTGATGAGTTTAATACGCGCAATAGACCAGAAGTATACTCATATTTGTCTGTATAAAAAGGCAGTTAGATTATGTTCTCCACATCGTATTCCATAAATAAAACAACATGTACACATATCTTGGAATTTATCTAGAATGCAGTGATGAACTTTTTCGCTGGTAACCGAAAGGTAATCGATCGTATGTGCCTATGTATGAGTCCCGAATTTTGTTTGTAATGTCAAAACATAAAACTTCGCTAACTTAGACTTGGCTGGTAGTCCATAAACCACCACGTTTAATATTCTATAGAATGATTTCGGGACTATACTATTTAAGCAACTTACCAAAACGCACCTCAGATCGCAGATTCCTGAATACAATTTATTTCCTAGTGAATGGTTTGATATCTACCTTTGGCGTCAATGTCGCTACCTTCAAATGCTAATAAGTAATAAATTGTCGTATTTCTCTTCCTTGCACTGCTATGTTCAGTTCATTCACTTAGCACCCCTGATTCTTTCCCCTTAGCCAGTATGTGGTAGGCCTTCTCGTTGATTTCAGTGTGATAACTAAAATACCTCAAACCTCGACTCACCTACGGTAAGACTACATTCTCTAAAATGCCATTGTCTGCGCCAGCAGTAAGAGTGACACCTTGCAGTGCGATAAATTTGTTGCTTGTACGCGGTATGCTCATCGGAGAAGCAACTCTTTAAAAATATTTTGCGTGTAATAATCAGCTATAGACTCGAAAAAAAACCCTCTCGGCTTTGCAAAGACAATATTGTTTTCATTTTTTAACCCAAATGAGGTCATTTTTTGCAATTAACTCTTAACCCAACCAGAAGCTCTCTGGGTTTTAAACGAGAAATTGTCAACATTGCCTAATTAGTCGCTTTTTGTTGCAGTACTTGGAACCAAGATAAATCTTAATCAGGTCCAAATTACCATTACACAAAATTTCCTCGCAAATTATTCACTGAAACGTGTTTTCCCAACTTAAGTGACTGGAAACGTTGACATTTCCACGTTTTCAATATCATCTTCCGTTCTAGCTCATAGCAAAATGCGACTCTTTTTTCTTTTAATTCAAGCTTTCGCTTAAAGTTGATAGATTTAATCTTTCCTCTTTGGTCGCTTGGCGAGTCACAAATTGTATTACTCAGTTGAAAACATAAAACTTCCTTTTTGCAGGGAAAACTCAGAGTTGTTATATTTTTCACAAATAAAAGTGATTGATCGTTCTCTCTACATGACTGATCACGGTATTAATTGACTTTCGTTGTGCGGCCTATATAAGGCGGAAAGCGACAACATCTAAGAAAGAAAAATTTGCATGACTTTATTTAGCTATCTAGAAAATGGAAAAAAATCATTTGACCATGCAGTTAATTCTAGTAGAATATAGCTCCAATGCGCTAGGAAATCATGAACCTTAGGCGAAGTGAATAAAAAGGAATAAAGGAAATCAAAGAAGCGCTAATCTTTAATCTCTGTTATTTTTTACTATTTTGACAAAAATGTTTTGGTTACACTGACAGTCCTCTTAATCGATTGTTCAGAGTAGTTTAATTTATAACTGAATGCGCTTTTCATTTTTCCATTAGTCCTAAGGAAACAGAACGTACAGTGGGGTAGACTATTATTCATGGAATAAAAGAAAGTTTTAAAGGAAGCGTCTCTTTTACTTCCTTTAATAGTTTTTCTTCACATAACCCTAGGATCAACTACGTCGTTAAATGATTTTTCATTTTTCAGCGAGAGAACTCAAAACATACGCTATACACTGCAGGTAGTAAAATCTTAATGAAGTGTGGTGGAAAATAATAAACAATACGATAAAATACTCAAAAGATACAGACGTAAGAGAAAAGGCAAAGCTTATATACATGTTGTAGTTAAAAATTAAATTCAGGTAAAAATTAAATTCCTTTGTCACCTAAGCCTACTCATTCATTGATTATGAATAATGAGGGTTAGACGACAGAGGAAATTGGGAATCCAACTAGGTTAAAATTATTTTTACCTGAATTTAGTTTTTAACTACAACATACAAATTAAATATACCCGCAAGTGTTCAGTCAGCGAAGGTGTTGTCTTGTCTGTCAGAACCGTTCTGTTGGAAATGTACGAATATCATTAGATTTCCAATCTTTGCCTATTTAATAATTAGACTACAAGCTCGAGGTTTGTATTTAAACCATAGAGCGTTTCTTTCGAGGAACTATGGGCTGATAGTTGCCCTTTTTTGAATGTTTTTAATACAAATATTTGCCCGAGAATATGCTACAGTTTTAAGGACATCAAATTTCCAAAGAGCGACTATAGGACGGATATTTCCGAGACACAAACTCTCAATTGTCTTTATTATTTTTCTTTTTCTTTCTGTACGTTTAAATTTTCTTACGCGCACCAGTTCAAGTATTATATTGAAATATTTTCAATTTTCTTGGATGAAAGGCGCGGAAGTAAAAAAGCCATACTTATTACTACAAATTTCTTCCTTCAATCTCTTTTTATATAAACTAGCTCGCTTGTTTAAAGTCTCATTTTCACGAACGAGTGCTGCCCATCTGGGTGTTCTCCTCGGACGGGCAAGTGTCTCTCTTCGCGTCACGTGATCAATTTAAACCAATACGAATCGGAGAAAATATAAGTGCTGAACTGAAAGAGCGTCAAAGAAGCGTGACCGATCGCGAGTTGCTCTAAAGGATTTAAAACCTTCAATTTAGTGTATTTTAAGCTTTAATTAAGAATCATTTTGCGACACCACTTTGAAACTATCACCACACCTCTCGGTACCTTATCTTGGGATTATGCTAATTTAGAAAAAAAAAACAAAAACCTACAAGGAACCGCGAGCTAAAAGCCGTACATCTATTTAACAATTAGATATGACTTCGAGATCACTATACGATAGTTGATTGGGCCTTTTAGCGGAATTCTAACTGCATTTCCCTTATTTAACGATTCTTAATTCACTATGTAATATTAAACTTTACGTCTTAGTTAAAACTCGCCGACTAAACAGTCGTTTCAAAGTTGTAGCTGCGTATGCGAACTTATCAGTCTTCTTTAGCATTCAGTTCGAGCTTTTAAAATCAAGTAAAGGCAAATTTCGCCCTCTAAGTCTTCTTATAAGTCTAATTATCTTGTAATATTTCTTAGTGTTCGTCCGAAAAACGAGGAAACGCAGCCATTTTGCAGATGACCTCCAGCCAAAGCAAACTGATGGCTGATAGTGACGATAGCTCCGCCAATCAGATTGCAGCAAGTGCAGTAATTTTCAGGGGGGGAGAATATCACATTCAGACATTCAGACACTAATTAAGTGATAATCATTTATTGCATACGTGTATTTGGTGCCTAATATTTATCAAAGTAGCTTTGCATTTAAACGTACTGAACACAAATAACTATGAAAGCTGACCGGACTACGATTCAATCGGACCCATAAAGTACATGTCCATCGGAAATGAGATTAAAAGTCTTCGATTTTAATCAGTCGTGTTTTCTGTAAAATCTAGACCATTTTTTGTCGTGCCTTTTAAGATCTAGTACAAAGGAAACAATTCTCTTGGTCGGTTTTGCAAAAATTACCAGCTCTTCCTACTTCGACCAGATATTTATACTACAGACTTTATACTACTACTGGCATCGTATTTCGTTCAGGTTTCCATTTGAAAAAATAGACGGGGAAAGAATTGAGTAAGGTTGTTAGGTTTGTGGCCATGAACAAAGCTTTCTGTGCAAAGAACCAACCACCTTCGCCATTTCCAGTGTACCATTTCTGGAAACATCAAAACAAATCCCACTTGATAACTTTGCTATTAAATTGAAAAGGGTTGCCAGTTTTATTACCGCAAATAAAATTGTATTAAAAGCCACACTGAGCCACATCAATCAAACAGCACTTCTGAAATATTACACCGAATTCTTCTTGATTAGGTTTTTTCGGTAATGCGAGAAAAAGATGTCATTGTTATCGTCACAAAATGCTTAGGGACACGAAGGCGATTCTTTGGAAGTTACCCAAGTCACTCTAGCAAAACAAATCCTTTAACTAACATACGCTGAGAACAGCAATCTTGACCTGTTAAGACCAACGCGGATTGATTTAAATAAAAGCAAAGAAAATGAACCACAACTTCGATTTTTGTTTGAACAGTGTATAGCATTTTAATAAATAAAATTTTCCTATATTCGAAAAGGATTTTTCCTTTTAGGTTCATAGTATGTATGAGTGCAATCGACATCACAAGTCAAACTCAAATATTCCTTGAGAAAGGAAAACACAGCTTATTTCCAAATAAATAATGGTGACGAACGCGTTATTTTCGCACACACATATGTATATTTCGGCTTCAGAGTCATAATTTTGGCCCCGTTTGTTAAACTTGTAAATCAGTACAAGACCTGCAACTTCGTTAAGGGATTTAGAATTGACTCACTGAATTTGAGTAAAGACAACAACACATGTCAGTATTAGTATTTTTGCTTACCTTAAATCTTTTCCTGTCTAACACTACATTCTTCTGTCTCGGAAGGTAATACCACTGCATTCACGCACAAATTATTTTAATGCAGTTACAGAGAATCAACTAAGCTTTAAATTATTCCAGTTTCAGCTAAATTTGCTTCTGAATCTGAAGAGATCGTTTCAGTGATATACAGAAACATATGCTCGCAAACTTACTTTTGCTTTCGCAAAATGTGTTTATAATGTAAATTTATTAGTGTTATCTGATTGGACTGTATTGCTTCAAAATGAAGAGTGATTAACCAATATTTTTACAGTTTTTTTCGTTTCCCGAGAAACGAAGCAAAAAACAAATTAACTCTCACTTGAAGTGCAAATTTCCATAGCAGTGATAGACACTTTAAGGACGTTTTAAATTTTACTAGAATGTAATTTTAAAAACAGAGAAAAAAAAATTGAATTGTGGGAGAAAAACCCATAAGTTTTATAGAGTAAACTTTCGGATGAATTAATGCACATTAATCGTGAGTTCAGGATTGTTTACAACCAAACGGAAACTACAAAACAGGCACGCAATTTGAGGATCCGATTTAACCTTGGCCTTAAAAAAATTACTTGTCGTGACTCAATAGTAAATTTTTTTTTTTTTTCATTTGTACAAAAAGACATATTACATCTGATACCTTCCCTCAACAAAGGACTCAAATCCAGTAGAGAACTTCGCTTTTTGTTATGAGTATTAGTCTCAAGTCTCAAGTCTCTAGTCTGATGATGGTATAGTTGTTACCGAGATATAGCTTCTAGTTTTGCCATTTGTTGTCCGAATTTCGACACGAGGAACATTTTCGGATTATCATTCATTCTCTATGTACTAAAACTAACAGCCGGTGTTGGGTTTTAAAATTTGTATACCTACTCCCCTTTTATCAAGAGCATATTTATAACAAAAATTCAAGAAAAACTAATTTTTCCCAGACTTTTCCTGAAAATGTCAATTTTGCCAGGCTCAAAATAAAATACCCTGGCCTGTGGTTTATAATTATAATAAATATTATTATTATTATTATTATTATTATTATTATTATTGCTTCATCGTTGTCCGTACATTAAAGTAAGGCAGTTAAGTTGTATTTCATTTGAAAGAAAATCATTTTATTTAAAGCATGGCAAACCACTGGTGGTCTAGCATTGTCTTCAGCAAAGGAAAATGAACACAATACTTGCCCTATTTACGTTGCCAGGCTACGGCACGAAATGGAAAGAATGCCTATAAGAGAAAGTTAAGAGGGTAAGTTAAGGGAGCTTTTACTCCACAGAAATAAGATATGACAGCGTCATTACTTCTGAGAAACACTAGTCCATCTTCGGCATAATTTTAAGTGCCCGTACAAGTATTTAAATGGCACTGAATAAGCACTGAAACAAGCAAGCATTTTACATTTACATTTTAGACATGACTTGATTTCGTGTGTGTAAACACCTTTCACGCCATTTTGTAATGTATTGTGTTTTAATAAGGGATGCAGATAAATCCGTATCTCGAAAAATATGGTTGCCAATCTAAGGGATATCAGATCTTAATCAGGCACGCTAAAAGAATCACGCCTGGTGTAAAGTGTTTTTACAGAGCTAAGAAAGAAACAGCTTGTTGCTAGCAGCGTGCAAAATGAGCAAACAGTTGTCATTTTGCTCTGCCAATAATTATAGGGAGGTTAAAAAAACCACGACGCTACCGACAACGGGAAGGTCGCTAAACAAAAGGTTTTATGAGCACAATCACAATGATTGTGTACGTGCGTTAAAATTCTTGGTGTGGCCGTCCTCTGCAAAACAACAGAGTGAAATGACCAAATTCTGCGAGGTCTGAAGAACTTGAACCAGAACGGCTAATGTTTTAATTCTTTCTTTTTCTTTAAAATTTATCGCTGTTTCCCAGATTTAGTGTCGTGATAGTTTTGACGGTGATAAACAAAGTAAAGCACTTTCGAGTATCGCCAGATTCGTAGTTAAAATAGAAAAGAAGATTTTTATTGGAGCTGTCCTCGGCGTAGCCGTCGTTGTTACTTTGTACCCCCTAATATGGCCCTGAAACGGCGATACTGTGCATAAAAAAAGCACGAGACTTACCTTGTTAATGTTAAACTTGGAAAAACCTAACTTTCCTAGGATAAAACTGAAAAACAAAGATCTGAAAATCAGGATTAAAATTCGGTAAATTTCGGTTATCACCCTGCTCTCTAAACCCCAAACTGAATTACACAGTTTTGCATTGTCTTTGATCTCCAACTGTGCGACTAGCCGCAAAAAAGCAATTTTCCTCACGGTGAGCAAAAGCACTTAGCAAAGAGTAACAGCGGAACAAAAGGAAACCAATTGTCAATCTATTCAAGGTTGAGACTGGATGTCTGCTCTTTCTAAAAACGGAATAACTGCCACGAGGGCATTCAAAATTTCAGCTACATAATCAAAACGTTAAAACACATAATATGACCGTTTGTATTTACAGGGAATATTTACATGTATTTATAGGTAACTAGAACTAAAAAAGATGTCTTATTTTTCTGCAAAAAAATGCCAAGAGGCCTTTTTTTTTACAACTGCTCAAAGAATCATTTTAAAAATACCTAACATAAAAGTTAATATCCGTTAGGGAATTTTTTCATAGAATGGGAAGCTAGATAGAATGTATAAAAGAGCGCTAAATCTAAGTAGTTTAATATCCAAAGAAGAAAAGATAAATTAATACGTATTTGAACTTCAATTCTCAATTTCGAAAGGAATGGACCAAATTTTTTTAATCTTGTAGGTAGCTGCTATGTTGCTTTGATTCCACGAAATTTGGTCTTGGCGTCTTAGACGATAACACTGCTTACTTGTATGACCTTCAGAGCAATCAGCTATACCTAACTGACATACAAAATTGTAATTTGAAAGGAATGGACCAAAATTTTTTACCTTTGTAACGGTCTGTTATTTTGCTTTGATTCCACGAAATTTGATCTCGGTGTCTTTGACGATAACACTGCTTACTTGTATGACCTTCAGAGCAATCAGCTATACCTAACTGACATACAAAATTGTAATTTGAAAGGAATGGACCAAAATGTTTTACCTTTGTAACGGTCTGTTATTTTGCTTTGATTCCACGAAATTTGATCTCGGTATCTTTGAAGATAAGACAGTTTGCTTTTATGCAGTAAGGTGAAAAACAAACAGTTCTTTTATTTTGATAGTTCGTTTTACGGGCACCTTAAATGGAAATAATTAGTCTTCGTTTATTGGTCAATTATCCTAACCTACTGGCAAAGTCGAAGCTAAAACATTTAGATTAAGATTTATTACGTTACTCCATACTTACAAAAAAAGTGATTAAAATTATAAAAACAGGCATGTGGCAATAACCAAAAGGAAAACGGCGCCATACTAGAAAATTCTCCATGAATAAACTGTTAAACTAAACATACATATGAACAATATATTAAAAAAACCCTCTAGATAAACCAAAAAACAAAAACAGAAAACGTTTAAATTACTCCAAAACCATCTTGCTTTTGGTTTAATGTAATTTAGGCACAATAGTAATGTATAGTACATGAAATTTACATAGGAACGGAAAAAAAAACCTTGAAAGTTATTTATTTTTGTTTATGTATTCTTTAAAAATGAGGTTTTAATTAAAATTTTCAATCAGACTGTCTGAAGCAAAATTAGAATTTTAACGGAAGACAGCTGTTGCTGGGGGATAGTTTTTTATGCTTGGCTTGAAAAGTAATCACTCTCGCAAAAAGCTCGCGAAAAGCACATTTAAATGAAAATTACTCTGCACAATGATTTTGGTTTAATGGTGAATGCAGGGGCAAACGTTTTATTAATTTCATAAGAGCAATTTATGATTTACAGTATTTTCCTTGCTTTACATTCGGAATATCATTCTGTAATACTGCATTAATTATATGCCGCCTTTGAAGACTTTTGAATTTCGCTGAGGAAACTAACTTGCTGTGAAATGCGGGGTTTAGCAATCGCGAAGTGACAAACAAACAAAAATCCTTCGTTAAGTAATGCTTTGTAAATTATCAACTGTAATATGTTGCAAAACGACTGATCATGAAAAGACGAACTCTGCCAGCCCATAATGAATCGAGACTTTATTAACACCGCTCTTCCGAGGATTCGGGGAAGACAATTTACCCGTGGTACAAGTGGCCGAGACTTTTTTTTTATTTAACAGATCTCTTTATACAGAACAAGGGCAATGGCTTCGAGTTTTTGAAATAATTATTGTCAAAACGTTCGAGGGGGAGAAATTCGAAGAGGTTTGAGTGGGTGGCACCGTTTGTCTTTTTATTTGGAAAAAGGTGTTGCTTAACAGCTCCTCTTCTCACTACACGCGTAATTCCTTTATTGTTTGACCTCGTCCCTCTCCCATCCGTTCTGTCCCCGTTTTCTGTTTGAAAAGGGGGTGGTGCCTAACAGCTTCCCTTCCCCCTACCAGCATAATTTCGTTATCGTTTGAGGGCCTTCTCCCCCCCCCCCCCCCCCCCCTCCCGCCCTCATCCGTTCGGTCCCTGTTTTCTATATTTTCTAATATTTTGGCCCATCTGCCCTGCTGTTAATTCGACTTTGTTTAAAACAGAGAAAAAGAACAGAAACAAACTGAGCTCTAACTCATCTAAAGGCACAATTACCTCTCCAATTAACTTATACCGCTGAAAGTATAGGATGGAAATTCACAGAAGACCAGCCGATGTTATTTTGCTATTTTTTTTAATTTTCAAACATGTTTTCACAATCAATGATCAAGTTTTAAACAGTAAAAATTGGATTAATATCAGGGGATTGTTATGACTTTAGAAATGCATATATAATCATGCGGCTTCGACATCTCAATACTGCCAAAACAATTTCACACTGCGATAGAGAAAAAAAGAAATATTTTAAATTGCTCTTGTAAACGTTTGTTTGTTATCACACTCCTCAGTAACCGAGCTGAGGAATCCTGGCAAAGATTTTTCATTTAATAATTTTTTTCCCACTTTTTTGCCCTTCAGAACGCTTGAATTCTCCCCGGTTGATTCTGGAAATCTAATTCTTAGCCTGGCTTATTTCCCTCTGATGATTTGGTAGTACTGCCAGTCCATGGAGAAATACCGAGCCCTCTTTTGGTCCACTTTTTTTCGGGGTTGAGACCCGTAAGCGTTTTGACAGGTAGAGGAATTGTGGTCAGCCCGGCTGATATTTCTTCGAGTTGCTGGGAAAAACAAGTTCCCCAGGGCTGTGGCAGAAAGATGATAATTTAAATAGTGATTTTTATTTGAGGTTATACGAACACTCTTTTCTTTTATAAGAATATTTTCACAGGAACCTTGAGGCTGAAACATTGGAAATTTTAAGAATATTTTAAAAATAATCCCGAGGCTGTGATTTTGAAAAAAAAAATGCAATTCTGTGCGTCGGAAATTTCTAAACGTGACAATACAGTTGTACGATTTCATCTTATAATAACGTATGAAAATGTTTCCTTTCTCTAAACGGCAGTTTCGATGCTAACCACATTTCAGCACAAAAATATGTAATCTGACGTTGCGTCGACATAGTCCACTTTGTATTCCTCAAATTTAAGGCAGGGGTAAACATGAATTTAAGTGTAATTTTCGCAAGTTTAACGAGGAATTAAAAGATAAAAGAAAACACCACTAGAAAATCGAACGCCTGGAAGTACATAAGGCTCTTATTAGTGGGCCATGGAGATTTGAAATGCTGCGTACTGCGACCCTTCACTTCGAGAAGACGAGCGGGAATGAATATTAATTTTTCGTGTGCAATAACATCACGTGCAACGTTCTCGAAGTTTTACATGAGGCCCAGTTAGGACGTCGTGCTTCTGCGGTGCCGAATTAAATTTAAGAATTAAGCTCGACAAAGGCACGGCAGAAGTACGTCGTCTGAGTTAAGTTCGGTAGGCAATTAAGTTGGACTATACAAGCTCTGCCGTGTTACACGACTTCGGCGCTGACTGACGGCGGCGATTTAAACGTCGTGCTTCTGTCGCGCCAAACAAACTTCATAATTATATTAATGTATTTTGGTAGGATTGCGTTTTCGCGAGGAGTAACGAGGAGAATAGTTACGTGGCTTCAGAAAAACTTGATTTTGGTTCGCGAGTCTACCACGACGTTGTATTTCCGCTGTGTTTAAGTCGATCCTAATCAAAATTTTAGTTCGGCGCGGCAGAACTAAACTAAACTAAACTAAACGCGTCTGAACTGGGCCTAAGTGAACGAAACACAGTCCATTTAGATGCCGTCCTGTATAAAATAATATTTTCTAACTTTAGAAGAAGCGTGCGAAATTCTGTAAATTAATAAGAAATACAATAACAGCGCAGTTTCTTGGTACCCATTATATAATTCTAGTCTCAACAGGGTTTTAATTCAAATTCACGAAAAGTGAGCGTAACGAGCCAATAGAATGAACCATGTTCATCGTGTATTTGCAATTATAAATACAAACAAACAGAAAATTTTGTTTTGATATATTTTTTTTCGCTAAAATTGTGAACCATTGTGCTTCAAACATACATATACCTGCGTTTCAAGTAAAACTAGTAGACTTGAAAACTCTGCTTTTTAATTTTTTAGCGATTCAAGAATATTTCATTCGTGAATTTTTATTGGCGCTTGTAAACGACAGAGTACGAAAGTCTTTTTATTTTCCATTGATTCATCCATATTTCATTGCGAAAATACTCCAGATGTACATTATTCCAGAGAATTATTATAGATACCCAAGTTAGTATAACAAATTCCATTCGAGTTTTTCAATTCCTATCGAGCTTAAGGAAGCTTAGAAATATTTGCCGCGACCAGTTTCTCACTCAGTACAGTATGCACTTGCAACAAAATCGTTTCCCTAAAAGATTCACCATCAAATACATTTCAGCATGTACTTCTACTATCAGGGAATATGATGTGCATCTAAGATTAAATAAATTGTTCTTAAAAACGTTCTGAAATTGTCGATATGTCGATATGTATTTACCTGACAATTTCTGGTGACGTTTGTTTTATCTTTCAGGACCGTCAGTCACTGATCAACTTCGTCGAAGCTGTGAAATTAGCGCGTCTGGCATCGTCTAATTTACAACAATATACGGCTGTAACTCTGCCACTTCGTCGGAATGTTGTCCGGTTCTTCGCAGCTGCCAATCTTGTTCTGTTTACCCGAAGAGTGATCCTTTAAAAATTAATTAAAAAAGCGCTGTTAAATCTCCATTTATAATTGAAGCTTTTGCACTCAAAGAAAAATACACTGACACAAAAAGTTAATGAGCTCCGACTATGCGAGAATGCAAACCTTCCAATAGCAAGTTAATTCGATCATTTTTGACGTTTTAATATTCAGCGCCACTAGGTGTTTGTGGTATAAGTTTAATTGCTCGAGTTGTTTAACTTAAAAAAAAAAGCCAGATCAGAAGGGTGGGTCCTCAGTTCGTTCAGTTCGTTTTCTATAATTTTAGAACAAAACAATACATAGCCTTTTGAAATTGTTTCGAAAAAACATCAGTCTCTTAAATTTCATTTTTATAGCAGGTCGGAAATGGGTTTTGAGAATTTCAACTGAAACACGTTTAATCAATTAAACTAGAGTATAGATTACTAGTTAACTATTTCATTGAAGTATTTATATATAGTCTTCGAGTCCTCGGCTTCTACGTTCGCTATGAATGAATTAACTGATCATGAGAGGTTCGTTGTATAAATGAATGAGCGGTAAGCAGATGATCACTGAAGGGTGGTTTGTTCAGTTTAGTTGCTGTCAGAAAGGCGTGAATGCAGGCTGAGCATGTTGCTAGCAAAAAAAGATCATTTGTAATTTTCCTTCTGCTTTGAGAGCAAACATTTTGAAGCACTTCTTTGTTTGCAAGTTTTCATGATTGCGACCGCCATTTCAGTTCCCATAGCAATGTCGCGAGTCTGTACGAAATGTTTTTCATTTAACTTAAAAGAGTTTTTTTTTCAAGTATGAACCGCATACGTTCCCGTAACTCGTTTGTTGGGATAGATAATTTTTGCTCATAATGATATTCGTAATATCGGCAAACAACGTCAATTTCTTCTTCTTGAGGAATGTTGGTGTATAGAGAGCTAACGAAAAGTGTGGTTAGGACCACATTTTCTGGAAATTGCGTGTTTTCAATAAAATTGATGAAGTCGGTAGTATCTCTTATGCAGGTCTTTTCTTTTATTGCTATAGGTCGTAGAAGTGAGTCTATAAAACTAGAAATACGTTCTGTTGGACCACTGCTCCAAGAAACGATTGGTCTGCTGACTCATGTTTTCCGCCTGGGCTTGGTGACTGGGCTGGTCCAGGGCGGTCTGGAATTCTTGATCGAACCTGTTGTGTGGTTTTGGTCTGTACTTCAAGCCATAGGCACGTGGAGTAATCATGTTACGTGTTCTCTCAGGACTTGAAGCGACCGTTTCCATTTGGTTTGTCTGGTCTCACGTGCAGTAAGACGATTCCGGATGAAATTGTTGCCCTCGTCTGCTTCGTTCTTTTTGAGGGCTGGTTCTGTGTCTGGAATCTCGGAAGCTGAACTGCTGTAGTCACGGAGTCTTGAGTGACTTGATCGGTGAAAGTGCGGGCACTTGTTAATTGGCTGTCTGCCATGTTTGATAAAATGGCTGCCATCGATCTCCGTATCAGATATTATTTGCGCCATTATCTAAAGATAACTGTCAAACTTAAATACCCCTTTCTTTCTCCTTCGGCATTAAGTGTTAAAACCCTTTCTCCTTTCTTTTCTCATTCATTCTTAAACCTTACGCTAGCATAAGTATATATAGTCACGGCACTAGCTCTCTTTTGAGCTCTTGGGAAAAGCTTCTCGAAACTGCCGAAAGATCCAATTATTTGGTTCCGAAACCAGTATTGCACTTAAAGCTTGACAAACAGTTCTCTTCAAAGAGAATTTTAATTAATACAAACGAGATTTTGAACAGACTATGTTACAGAGGCTATCCCACGGCGCTCGTTCAAAAACTCCTGACAGAAGTTCCGCTCCCCGACAGAACAGAGGCAGACAGAACAAAGAAGGCAAAAAACATTTTCACGTTTGTACCACTTATAACCCGGCCACACCGAATCCTTAAAGGATTCTCATGAAATACTGGCATATCATTGAACAGCAGCCTAGACTTTAGCATATCTTTAATGAGCCACCGATTGTACCCGCAGGAACGAAAAAACTAGCCCTTGATCATCACACTACGAACGTTTCAGTTGATCATTCATAGCGAACATAGAAGCTGAAGGACTCGTAGACGTAAATTCTCGACCACCGCTCAATAATAAATCAGCGCTTAAACCAACGTTATTGCAAAAACTTAGATATCAAGGTGTCACGAAGTGCTCGAGTTCTTTATCGGCTGTGTAGACTGTCTGCGAGGCAGGCTAAGGTTTTCTTTCGCTTTGCTTTTATCATTCTATGATCGTTATAGAATCAGTGCTTAAATTAAACGTAAGGTAAATTACGCCGCGCCGACAGCCCAATCAAAGAACGTTCTGTACTAAGAATTAAAATGAAATAAATTTTTATCAAAATACATGATGTGGAGTCGCAGTGGCCTCATGGTTTGTACGCTCGATTCTGGATCGACCGGACGGGTTCTAGCCTTGGCCGGGACACATTCCACACTGTGCTGTGTTCTTGGGCAAGTCGTTTTACTCTCACAGTGCCTCTCCCCACCCAGGTGTGCAAACGAGTACCTGCGAATTTAATGCTGGTGTAATCCTGCGATGGTTAGCATCCCGTCCAGTCGCTCCGTCCTGGTGGGCAAATTGGCTAATTGTCCAGACTATATCTACTTACACCTGATAATAAGTGGTGTTTATAGAGGATAAAGCGTAATACAGTTAGTTCCCCACCCAGAGGCCCATATATATGGTCCTTGGTCCCTTGTCCGTCCTCAAATGTTATTTTTAAGTTATGCTATGGTAGATATAGCACGTAGATGTTTTCTTGATGGTCTAAAAATGAAATGAGCATTTCAACGAACTGCTTATCACGCAATCGTTGCTACTCTGCGTAACAAAAAAAAAAGGACTGCATGACAAATACCCCCCGGGGGGGTACTCCCAGAAAAATTTGGTAGGGCTGTGCGGCCCGCTTCCCAAAACCCTTACCCTATTTATGACCAAAATCTGTGATTTTCCCTACCCTATTTATGACCTGACCAAAAATTTGATACCCTATTTATGATCTGACTCTTACATCATTA
>Ga0126337_10000008_pt1 | contig 55543 bp, 34 predicted proteins | sample DipCmetagenome_FD_92527 | JGI IMG/M metagenome (GOLD analysis project Ga0126337, IMG submission 92527) | Coral microbial communities from La Bocana,Puerto Morelos, Mexico - Diploria C A metagenome | ecosystem: Host-associated > Invertebrates > Cnidaria > Coral | place: La Bocana,Puerto Morelos...
CTTGGTTATGTCATCCTGTATTCTTTGTCTTTTTTGTTTTTCTATTCAGTATATTTCAGTTGCACGCTTCTTCGCTTAATATCTATGTAAATGTAGGATTATTACGTAAGTTATAAGAAGAGACATCTTTTTTCGTCTCGGTATTCGGTTTTTCGGTTATTCGGTTTTTCAACAACGAGTGTATCAAATAGTCGGTAAATAAAATGTTTCTTGTGAACATTATTATTATATATACTTCTTACAAAGAAATAAAATCACCTATAATAACTGGCTATGCCATTTGCAAGTGTTTTTCATGTCTGTTTTGATTCTCTGTTAAGTGTTCAGTAAAATGTGCTCAAGTTCTTGTTCTGTAATGTGATTCAATCCATACTCAAAGATGCCAACCTAAATATTTATTCAAATCAGCCAAAATAGGCATGAAAAAAGATTATACTTTAGACACCTTCATTTGTATTCACGTACACATGCTAAGAGCTACAAAATGTCTTAGATCTAGATGTTTTAATCAATATCCATTTTTAAAATAACTGCAGAAATTTTTACATGTTCATTTAATAATTTTCATTGTCAAGCTACTGTGACAATGTTATGATGAAATTCATGATCAACGACAGGACAGATGCATGAAAAACTGACATCAATTTGTTAATGGTATCCCCACCTGGTCATGTTATAAACCTAGGGTTACAGTGTTCTCACCAGGATTTTGCCTTGGGGAGTCCCAGGGCCTCTTCTGCCGAGAAATAGGTGTCCTGTAAGAACATTAGGGGGACAATTTCTCCAAGTGGTCTGTTACATGAAGTACCTCCCTGATCCAATATGGCTGTTGAGCTGTTTATGATTCGATAACGATGCTTACACCAATCTTCACCACATATGTGGGAACAACAAAATTAACGGCAATAAAATTGAAGACTAGATCTTTTGATAACATGTTTTTTACTCATTTGAACAAGCAAAATACTGAGGTGTTAAGTTGACCATTCAAACTCAAGTCCCTAAAAGTTAACACCCTACTCTAAAGTCCGTTTGACAAGTAGCTTGCCTCTGCACCCAAATGGGCGCATCTTCTTGGCTTTCAATGTGCCATCTCAGTTTTTCTTGTGGGAATCCTGCAAGGCCGCAGCCTGGTGAGAACACTGAGAGTTATACTATTATTATAAGTTATTATTATTATAAGTTATTCTATACCTCAGGGCTTGAAAAACACACTGATGTTAATCATCATATCTCATTCCAATTCGTGCAAATTACTGATTGTAACAGTTTTCTAGCGGAGCTCTGGCAGCCTGAAGGATGGAGCATCAACCCATATAGAAAAGCAAAGGAAACCCATCGATTGATTTTTTCATGGTTATCATGGCTAGTTGGTATGTATGCATGTAAGCATGATGGTGGCAACAGTGACGGCGATTACGATGGAGTCACACGAGATGGCATCCATGCTCCAGCTCATAAGTTAACAGAGACATGCAACCTTGGTTTATAGCATCCTTCTTTGATATTGGGCATCCTTGTTATGGTCAACTAAAACCAGTCAAATCAAAGTATTGGCGTACCAGTATCATGTGACCATATTGCATACTCAAGTTTAGAGCTCAATGAGGTCACATGTTTTTTTAAGTTGACTGCTGTTCACCAAGTGCCAGTTTTTTAATGGTGTGCAGCCTTATGTCAGATCAGCTTGTTGTAAACAGGGCTGGAGTAACGCTAACTCCAGGTTAAAAATTAACTGAAGAGTACATTTTTCTTCATAACAAATGTTTTTCACTGCTTTTGTTTTGTGTATTTTGAGGTTATTTAAACTGCAATGTTAAAAAACTCAAATCAAAATTCTCCCGACCCAGGAGCACTGCTTTTAAGCTTGGCTAAATCTCTAAGCTTATATTATTTATTACCCTACCTCCTTTTTGCCAGGTCGTTTGAAAGTGCTTTCAACTATAACATGCCATGTGCCAAGCCAATATTCCCGCATAGATTTGTTGTCCTTATGTTCAACAGTGGTTTTAAAGAAGAAATTTCCTGGGACTGGTCAAGGGACGAAAACAAATTGCGCTTTGTCTTGGATAGGAAATCCCAGAGACACTACGGAGGATGTGTCGTTCTAAAGCTGGTTTAGAAAAACATAAGCTGAGAAGAATATTCTTGAGGCTTGAATGAAGAATATTTAGAATACTGACCAATGTTTACCATAGAGCCATGTTCAAAGCCATTGTGGTCGTCAACATGCATGTCAAGTACGTATTGACGAACTTGTTCTTTCACATTGTAAGAGTATAATTTAGCATTAATAAGTATTGGAAGCTTTCAAGTACTTTTCGTGAGTCCTTGCATGAGCATATTACAGTCCGCTGACATGCTTTTCAAAGCGCAAGTAATTTTCACCAATCAGATGCTTTGTTAGAAGACGCGTGTATTTCAAACAGTCGCTCGGCTCGTTGCGCAAAAACACAGGTGAACAACAACAAAAAATCTTAAAAGAGAACATTATTGACCAATTACTTCTGCTGCAATGTTGAGAAGTCCATTAGTGGATCAGGAAAATCTTCCTATTGAGGTAACTTTAAGTTTTAATTTGTTTACCTCGTATTGTCATCGAATTGAAGTCCAGCTGTTTTGAATATGTGGTTAGCTTGCACTTAGCTTAGTTTAAAATTAGCTGAAACATAAAATGTTCAACTTTGATTATTGACAAATAAAAAACTTGTCACTTGTATTATTCACTTTTATACTTGTATATAGTGAGAGTAATGAATAAAGGGTGAAAGTTTCTAAAGAAACTGTGGTGCTGCGTCGGTGGGGGTAACAAGGTAATTTGGTTATATCAACTAAGTTGAAAATGTAAATTGGCCAAGGGCTAACGCTCGAAACGTCAGCTTTATAACACGTTACGGTGGCCAATTTACATTTTCAACTTAGTTGATATAACCAAATTATAGTGAGAGTAGCCAGAGTTCTGAATCCCAAGACAATCCTCGCAGAATTGCGAAATCATCATCTCTGGGAAATTATGCAGTCGATAAAATTCTTTCCGATCGCAATCATGATAGCAAACTCTCTTTCTATTCTAACACGATTTCACGAGTTTGAACTTTTGTTTATTGCTAAGATAATGATATATCAAGAACAACCAAACATATTGATTGAAATGACCTTATACTCAGGGCTCGACTTTCAGCTGTCCCCTAGTTTTCAGATCTAGTCGCTTGCACAAGTATCATCGAAAAGTGAGAAAAGGATAGTCGTCAGTGAAAAAAAAATTAGTTGAAAAAAAAATTAGTTGCATTAGTTAACACCCTGATTTTGTTCAATTTCACAATTTCATTTGTACTAGATAAATACACAGCACCACAAACCTTATGCTAAATTATGACTGATTTACAGGTGGTAGCTCTGATCACTCCTTCCAGACGCCCACTGAAGAGTATTCTGGACAGTCGTGTAAACAATGGCTCACTTAACCAAATGCAACATTCAGACATTTCAACAAAGATACTTTTCAAACGTAAAAAGAAATCAAAGAGGCTTAGTGCCCCTTTAAACAACTTACGGCAGCTGATGCCTACCCTAGTCAAGACGCTAACTCCATCTCCAATACAAGAGGAATGTCTTAAAAATGTCAAGGAAACTATTCAGGATTTTCCTTCTTCCAAAGACAAAGATGCATCTGAAGAAGATTTTATGGAGAAAGTTGTTGGGAGAAATGTGAATGTAGTGGAACAGGTTTGAAGAGACTTTTTGTCATAAAAAAAGACAAGATTTAAAATACATATTCTTAAGCATTGAAATAAATCACAGTTTGGATGTAAAATTGCATCTTCAAAGTGCAATAGTAGCACAGTATTCTTAAAAAGAGTTAGCTAAATCAGTTTGCAAATTGTTAGCAACAAAACAAATACTAAAGCAAACTCAACATGTACATACCCTCCAAATCAAAAATGTTTTCTGATAAAAGGAGAATGTGTCATGTGTCACGGGTCAAACCTCACTAGCTCCCTAGGTAAACTTGAACTGTCAACTCACAAGTGATTTTGTCACGTATCTTGAAACCATTGCAAATTTGTATGTCAGCTGGGATCAAGTGAATAACTTTTTTGCAGGTTTTTCTATTTTTGTGTTGGGAGGTATAACAAAACACTTAATAATGAATTTGCCCAATGGCAAACAGTGAGGAACATTGAGGATCTTGAGGACACAAAACCCACTGTTTCCCAGTGGAAACAGTCATTATGTGCTTATTGCCCTCAGGATCAATAATTAGCATTATTATACATTGAACTCACTATCTCTTTTCTGATTGGCTGAAAGTGTACAGTGAATTTTTGAAATCAGCACCCGTGATGTCATAACTGCGGATGATACAATAATCATGTCAAGGACACTCAAGGTGATGGGTAATCATGTCCTGTATGACCGTGGTACATGATTTATCATGTCAAGTTCACTCGCTTTGTCTTGCTTGCCATCAGTGAAGAAGCAAAACCATGACTTTTTTTGTTTTGTTCAATGTATAATAAAACAATTATTAGATTTGGTTTTTGAGATATCCAGAATAATCAAGGTCTCGGTAATCAATATCAGCATCAGCCTTCGGCTTCGGCTGATAACCCCTACCTCGACCTAGATTATTCTGGATATCGCAAAACCCTCATCCGATAATTGTTTATGATAAATTTTGAATTTGAATAATCAAGGACAGGGCTTAAAAATAGTGTCTCTTTGTCATCTTGGACATGTAGATTCTCTTCCTGGAGAAGTAACTTTTCATTCTTTCTTGCACAATGGGCAAAGTATTAGGCAAGCATCTGCCAACTAAATCATTAAAAATAAAAGCAAACTAAGACTTGCCCAGGGCAAGGAAATTTGGGAGCTACTTGTCCCAAGGGCAAGCTGGAATTCAAGTTTTTTTTTCAAGCCCTGAATGTAAGTTAATTTGTTTGCTTCTGGCTGTCGAAACAGTATTTTGCTTAGATTTTCTAATCATTCTTGTTTAGATCTTTTGTTGTGATTGTATTGGTAATAAATAGATTACAATTTAATTTGAGGCATATCATGTATTTTGGTTGAAACATCTGGCTAGTGGTCACAACCAATGGAAAAACAGGAATAATCCACTGCAAAAGTAACTCAGTCCAAGATCAAAAGCCAAAACCCATTTTTTTGTTTAATATTTGTTTAATAGCATTTTATTCCTAGAATATAAAGATAATATTTTTTAGAAGTTAAAAACTTAATGTTATTCATAATGGCCCTCACAGTAACACCTGTTCAAGGCCACAAATTTAAGAATTCACAATTAAAAGCTTGTCTACATACATTATTATAAACACTACTAACACTAATTATTTATAATTTCTTCTATTAGAATGAATCAAAGTTGAGGCAAACAGAATCAGTAGCCAGTAAAATGGAAGGTTATGAGTCAATAATTCTCCAGATGAATAAAGAAAGATTACGACTTGAGAGGCAGTTTTCTCAACTAATGAAGGCAAGTTTCATGCAATTTTTTTCCAATCATCTATTTGACACCAGCTGTTATTTTCTTGAAGCTTAAAAAAGATAATATTAATTATATAGTTTTGGTGGTACAACTAGCAGTGCTATTGACAGTTTATGTTGAACAGCACCATAAACTAATGTACAGTCATGTTATGAGTTGACATGCTTTGACAGACAGTCATATATTTTCTTAAAAGTAAAAATGTATTATAATCACAAGTAAATTACTGTGAATTTCTTGTATAAATGATCTCTAGTGAGCAGTAGATTGACCTAGTTACTAGCCATGAGGTTTACTTAATAAAGAACATTTGAATTTAAGTGCTAGAAAGCATTGATGTGTTGAGCTACATGTAACTGATTTTGAATGGCTAAAACCAGTAGTATATTTATGAAGTATGCACCATGTGCATTGTGTGCGAGTATTTGTCTTGGTATAAAGCAGATTTTTAAATACCTTGTTTATGTTGCAAATTTAATAAAACTGATAAAAGAAATAAGATTACCTAAGATTTAATTGCGGATCTTTCAGGAGCACTTAATAACCAAAAAACTACAGCATGGTGCTTCTACCACAACTAAAACTTCAAATGCCTGTGCAATTGAAAAGGAATTAGCATTGAAAACAAAAGAACTTCTTGAGCTACAAGGCCAGTATGATCAGTTACAAGAGATGCTTTTAGAACTTCCAGTTTTGAAGAAGGACTTACAGAAAAGCAGGCAGGAGATCAAAGGATTGAGTGAAGTTCTATTCTCAAGCCGTAATGAAACTGCACAACTGAAAGATCTTGTGGCTAAACTAAACAACCAAATAAAAGCCAACAAAACTCTTGATGAGAATTGCAAAGAACTTCAAGGGACTTTAGAGAATATAACACAAGAAAGAGATAAAAACATTTTTGAAGTAGAGAGACTATGTAATATGCTGGAACAGAAGGACAGTGAACTTCAAAGAAACAGAAGTCACTGTGTTACATTAAAAGGTCTAGTGGATAGACTTGAGGTGAGAAGAAATTTTTTATATATATATATATATATATTTTGTAGTAGTAAAAGAATCTTACCAGTAAAAAATACCCATGGAAGTGTAGGGCTCGCTAGCTGAAGTCTTTGTCGTATAATGCAAGTGAAGATGAATCTAGTCCAAGGAACAAGAGACATTAAATGATAAAGACAACTATCTCTAATAATTACCCATCATTTTGAAGCAAGATCTTTTTATTAGTAAGCCCCATGCCAGCTTTCCAAGGCTCCTGTTCAAGTTTTCCACCTTTTTGTCCTTGTAAAATTGATTCAGTCACCCATAGAATCTGGGTAATGTGTGGTTTGTTGAGCAAGTCCTGTCTAACAATGCTTAATTCATTTTTACGATGTCCTCAAAATAATAATTTAGAGAGTGTTCACCACATTTTTAATGCAAAAAAGCAAACTGTTTTGTATGTTAAACAACCCAAAAAAAGAGAGGGCCGTGAACTGTTACTTTTCCAGCTTTTGCAAACCACTGTCCACGTCCCATGTCAGTATGAGGTGAATGACAAAAGCCTTGCCAATAGTGTTTGTGTTAGATAATGCTGATGATGTTTGTATTTATTCTATGACAGAATGCGTCTTCGGAAGCTGAGAAATATGTTGCCTCGAGTAAGGAACATGAAACAATTCTTCAATATCAGGTGATTTGTTTCAATTTTTTATGTCCATCATTAAGCACAAAAAAGGACAGTGCAACCAGCAATAGTTATTAAATACAGAACTGTAGCAACAGTCACCAGTCAGCCACATTACAGAATGATATACCTTTTAGCATTGTCATGTATACATTCACACTTCTGTGCTAAGGAAAACCTTTCACCAAATAGCTATATGCTCTATTACCAATTCAAATAGCATTGTCTTAAAAAAAAACTATTTACAACTGTTTATCATCATCAGATAGATGAACTAAGTTTGTCTTTAGAGACAAACTCGCAGCTTCTGGAAGAGAGTAGAAAACATTGTATGGACAGAGATGATGAACTTAGAATTTCAAGGTAATAGCATCTCTTCTGCTGACATTGAAATAAAGCTTTTTTGTCCAATAGGCTTGCTCAGGGCTAACAGACAAGAATTTATTACCCTGTTTTTTTCAAGTCAGTTTTTAGTAATGTCATCACATGGGTATTGACCTCAGGTTCATCTTTTAGTGAGCTGTCTGTTGCCAGATTAACAAGTTTTCAGTTAACAAGTAAAGCAGTTTTTGTACAGGTAGTTCACAGTGTATTCAAGGAATGCAGGCTCATTTCTGGTTTTAGAAGCCAGAAATCTGTCTGTGTTCTCAGGCTGTTCATAATAATTAGTTAAAGGGGCTTTGCTATCACTGAGAATTCAGTGTATGATTGTCTATTTAATATTTTAACTTATCAATCTCTTGATTTTGATGCTTTTTAATAAGTGCATGTGGCATACCAATAAAACGCTATACATAGCAGTGTTAATGCAGCCACTCTATTCATTTATTTTAGAGAAAAAGAAAAGGCGATGACAGAGCAATGTGACAAACTCGTTGGACAAATAGATTATTTGACAGCAGAGCTTGACATTCACAAAATGGAAATCTCAAGGCAGGAAGATGTTATTAACCGCCAACAGACAGAATTAAATGCTTCAAAAGTGAAGCTTGCAACATCCCTGGAACAAATAGAGGTATACTGTACAATTCAAACATTATTGACACTCCCTAGGGAATTTCACTGACCATTGATATAATTTTTAGCATGAACATCACTTGAAATGATGGGGTTTGTAAAGATTACAATAGAAAAATGACAGATAAAAGTAGAATATAAATAAATTTAAAGCAGACACTACAAATTATAAGATAAAGATTACATAAAAGAAGAAATTATGGTAACAAATATGAGTTAAATCAGTGTTTTATAATCTAAGGGGAATTCTAGAAGGATATGTTCCTTCTGCTTCATCAATTATCACCTCATAGAAATCCTAAGCTTGTAAACTAATTGTTAATTATAGTGAAAAGTGGATTTTGTGCTTCTAGTCTTTCTAGTTGAAATGCAAACTTACAGATACTCTATTGACGTAGGCTTTCACTGATATATATAGGTGATAACTGCCTGTCAACATGACTACTGGTTGGACAATTATGTTTTATTAAGCAAGCATGAGAGCTGTATTGGGAAAGATTATGATAAAACCTACAATGTGACCAGCAGCTGTACGGTCCTTTGCAAGCCTTGATTGATAAAGTAATAAAGATGCTGTGAACTGCGAAATTTGATTGAGAGCAAACTTACTGTTAACTAGCCTATGACATTTTCCAACTGAAAAAGAAAAAGTGAAAACAGAGGGGAGAAGCTAAGAAGCTAGAAGAGGGAGAAACAGATTCAGTGTCTTATATGTGAAAGTGTCGTATAAGTTTCAATTTAACAGTTAATCTTATTTTAAGTCGAATGATTCGGAGGTCTAGGAATAACAGAAATCGGAAGTACGTGCCTGACAGACGATGAAAACCAGTTAATTAGCAGCAGATTGTAAACGCTTTTAAACAATACATGTAAGATTGCGTGCCAAGTAATATTCCGTGATAAAAGAAACTGTTTAGAAAAGGTTGTAAGCCGCTGAGCTTAAAGGAGTGCCGTGTGTGCGTACAACAATTTGAACGGCAATATAGCATTTTGATTGGTCGATTTTAGTTATTGTGTTTCAAAAGCCGTAATCGTATCATTTGAACTGTTTCATTTTGAATGTGCTCTTTACTTCCTGATGTCGTCTTTTTCGTAGTACATACAGTCTCAACAACAAGAAATGAATGAGTTCACTGAAGAAGAACGAAGAACCCTCGAGGTTACAGTGTGTGAAATGGAAACCCAGGTAACTGGCCCGTGTGTTATCAAATCTTATAATATGTAACAACTGGCTTTTCCTATCGCTACGTTCAAGAAGAACAGAACACAGGTGAAATATCAGGAAAACAGAACACAGGTGAAATATCAGGACAGGAGCCGGGCAGGAGCCATTAAAGTTATGAGCTTATGCTATGGGAAATTGTATTGATCCATATTAAAAGCACGATCTGTAAATGAGAACAAGGGTCACATTGATGACCACTTGATGAACTCTAGTAACTTACATACAGTGTTTCTGTGGCATTTCAGTTAAAACTGAATAAACTGGAGAAGACTGAATTAGACGCATCTTTGAGGAACAAGTCTGAGAGATATGAAGAACTTGTTGAAGAAGTAAAACACTCAAGGTAAGTATTACAAACACGTGACTGTACATCTAACCCAAATGACGGGTGGGAAACATGAAACAGACGGTTTGACTGTACACTTGCTGTGCATTTCAGAGACCTTTTGCAAGATAAACAGGAGGAACTGGACGCTACTCAATCCCAGGCTCACTGGATCGTCTTACAGCAAGAGGCGATTATCGCGGACACCACAAAAGAACTGACCGAGATCTCGGATCTAGTCAACGATTTGCTTTGGAGATTTAACAACGACTCCTCTCTTCAAGAGGTATAGAAATAAAAACCAATTTTATTAACGAGTTAGCTAATTAGAACATTACACCCATTTGCTGAATTTGATTATGTTTTTCCATTGTTTTGATTTTGTTATCTCTCATTCTAGGTCGAGGAAGAGAAAGCGTTGCCTTGTGGATTTATCATAAAAAGTCCCGTTAGTGACGTTAACATCAAGTACTATGAGCCTCCTAAGTCACTTGTGCAAAGTGTTTTGGAAGCAAGAGCTATAAGACACGACGAATTACGGCCAGTGAGTCAGCGGTTTGAGCCATAATAGTTAATAGTTTGTGCCTGAGTCTGGTGATTTTCATTTCGTTTGAACGTAAAGCCAATCGAATTCAATATATCATAATAACTTATCTACATTTATGCAACAGAGCACCTTGTCTGTGTCTTAACACGAGGAGGGCTCAGAGAATTGGCCACTACGTCTTGGGTTTTTATAACTATCGAGAATTTCCCAATTTCCCAAGTGTTTTGACTGGGCTATTCAATTACTGATAAATACGTCACAGCCGTGTTTAAATACTCTCCCCGACATCTAAACTCACCTGTCAACCAATGAAAACGCGTGTAGTATCTCCGTTATTTCATAAAACCACTAAGCACACGTTATAAAATTAATATAATATAATCAAAATTAATATAACAAGTTTAGTTACGCATTGTAAGTAAAACTTTTTTACCTTTTTTTCACTGACGTTAGATTATCTTTTTAACTGCCAGCCTGATGTACGTTCTAACAAACTAAGCCCCATTCCTGAAACAAGCGAAGAAGATCTTGAATGTTGTCGAAGTTCTGAAGACGAAGAAAAAACGCTGTCATTAACCGAGCAGGCACTGGAACTTAAAATAGCTATGAGACAACTTACAGAGATTTGTGGAGACCAGACTGCATCGGTCCAGACGCAGAACACAGTCAAGAGACTGCAAAAAGAGAGGTGTGTTGCATGTTATCTGGCTTTAAAATTGATTTAGTAATTATTTGTCAGAAAATTGTCGTTTTAGAGAGATCTTCACTTGCCAATAAAAGAGTCGAAGTCATCCCATGTCCCAAGTTGTTTTGAACACACAAAGCTTTCTTATTTGTTCAAAGCTCTCTTTCCGAGCTCTGCTTTCACGGGTCGACGCTGGTTTCCTTCCCTAAAATATCCACTGGTTGATCTCTAACTAAAATAGTTCATTAGAACTTCTACAGACGTTAACTTAACAAAGATGAATTTAATTAGTTATAACTAATATGATATTTCTATGTGAATCTCGCCAATCAACTCATGTGTCTCCAGAGCCGCAAGGCCCCTCCGGCTAAAAGAGAGAGGTGTTTCTGGGGACGAGAATATTTCCAAGGAGATAACTGGAAGTGAACATGCCGATAAAAAATGGTTTCCCATTTCCTAAAGGCCGCCACACACCCTAAAGAGTTCACACGAAGAGACTGTTCGCAGACGGACTTGTATTACGAACAGTTCACATAAAGCGGTTTGAGGAACAAGTCTCAGGGACTGTTTCCAAAAAGGGACCAAATTTATGTCCTCGCGACTAGATTTTGCGGCAAAACTGTCTAGTTCACACGATGGAACTTGTCCCCGCGACTTGTTACAGAGACTAGTGGCATGAACTAGTCGCCTCGTGTGTGCCGACCCTTAAAACTACTGTGTTTTCTTTCACAAGCGTGAGATCGAACTTACTTCAGTAGATTGGTATGTCTGGTGACTTAATCATCTTTTTACGCCCAGTTCTTTTGTTAGTTTAAACTTAGGGTACAAAATAATGAAACTTCTGAAAGAGTTTAGGGAAGAAGTAACGCGAGCTATTGAGAAAGAATAAAACGCCGGTTTGGCTTCATATTTCATGAGTTGTTCATATAGAATGTTCTCATGCAAGGTGTTCCTGTACAAGTTTTGTTGTCCACAAAGAAAATTGATGTTATTAATCAGAGACAGCACAAATTGTACTTCTCTTTTTTCATTCTGTTTTAATGCTTCTATATTTACCCAGGCTTTCATTGGAAGAAGAACACAAGTCCTCTCTTCAAATTCTCATGTCACAACTTGAAGACTTGAAAATACATGAAAGCAGTCTACGCCGAGAAATCTCTCGAAAGAACCAACAAATATCAACACTACAACAGCAACTGGAGGAAAGCACCAACAACCTTAAACATTCCTTTAGAAAACTTGAATCCCTTAGTGAGCAGTGTGAAAAGACGATTGACCAACAGACTAAAATAGCGGTAATATTACCTCTTATTAACACATAGACATTCACAATTTTGTTTGACGTCTTTTAGATGGTTTCCTTTTCTTTATCAACCAATCAATGAAAAACAAAGCATGTTATTATTTTCTCGATTACCTTGGCGTAGGTCATAGTATTTGACTTTCACATGCTTACCAATGGATTTGGTCAGACAACTTCTTTGCTTTAACGTTTCAGTGGGGTCAATGAAAAACACAACTTCGAATGCGCATTTCTGATGTCTAGCACTTTTAGTTCCCTCAGTTTAATCTTCGGATCACAGTATATGGAACATTTCGCCTTGGAGAGTCGTAGTTTGAGATGATGTGCCTGCTTCTTGTATGCTTTCTAGGAGCTGACAGCAGACGTTCGGCGCTTTTCCGACCAAGTTAAAACGTTAGAAAGAGAGAAAGAAAGCTTGAGGCAGCAGTTGACGGAGAGCCTTGCAACCCTGGATAAACTGGCTCAAGCCCAACCGGATCACAACAAAACACAAGACGTTCTTGGAACACTGCTAGCAGAGAAATTCAAATTAGAGAACAAGGTGATGCAAAAAAGTTACATAACTGAGTTCTTTTGATATCCACCAAATGGGACCGTATAACTGAATCCCTACAAATAAGCGAAATCATGGTTTCGTAAAAGGTTTGCAGTGAACCAAACGTCCCAAACCGCCGGAACTTATCCCGTGCTGAGTAGCATGAAACAACAAAGTATAAATTAAATACAGGGAGCTATTTGAAATCTGAGAGTAGTAGTAGTAGTTTTTTGTACACCTGGGTGGAGAGATACAGCGCGTGAGCAGTGTGTTACTCAATAACTCGATACAATGATCCTAGAGTGAGGTGGAAATCTGTGTCACTGCGTTTTTTGATTTAAACCCCGTCGCCCCCAGCTCCCTCCCTACCCAGTTTAAGCGCTAATGTTGCGCATTCTAACAGGACTTCTCTCATTTCTGTTTTTTTGTTTAGGTGCAAAAGTTGAAAGAAAAGTCAGTGACATACCGAATGGAGACTCAGGACTATTTGACAGAATACAAATGCAGAACAGATTCCAAGGTTAGACCTGGAACACATTACTTAGCTGTCGTTCATGTTACCGCTTATGCAATATTCATCTTCAAAGACGTTTGTAAATAATCGGCATTTTGATGATAACCTTTTGTGGCTCCTACTTGGTGTGGATGACACAGTTGATGTAAAACAATAGGGAACAAAAGGACAAAAAAACGAACAAAACAATAAAAACAATGGGTTTGTGAAACCGGTGTCCTATTGTGACATGTCCTGGGTCTTCTACACCAAGAAGGAGCCCCCTATATTAACAATTACTAATGCCAGTTCACTGAAGCTAGTAAAGGAGTGTAAAGCATGAATCCACCTTAAAAAAGTCAAGATCTTTTCATCTGTCTCTGTGTCTTGGAGGATCCGAATGCCGATCACGAATGGGTGGTGGAGCGGTTTATGTGTCTCAATGACACCTAGAGCTATGTCGCTATGCAATGCTATGCAAAGAAAGTTATCGGGAGGTCTAAAAAGCAGAGCAAGCCGTGGATAGGTGACAAAACGTGGGAAAAGATCAAGGAGAGGAAAGAGGCAAAACTGAAAATGGAGGGTGCTAGATCGGAACGACTAAAACAGAGAAGGAGAGAGGAATATGATGCGAAAGACAAGGAAGTGAAAAGGAGTGCTAGGGAGGAATTGGATAGAGAAGAGGGTTGCGACAGCAGAAAAGGCCGCTGAGAATGGTAGAAATAAGGAACAATACAGCATAACAAGGCAATAGCCGGGGAACGGGGGAGACAAGAAGTAGGCGTGAAAGACAAACAGGGAGTGCTTAAGACAGAAAGGCTGCAGGGATGCTGCAGAGATGGGTAGAGCACTTTAGCGAAATATTAAACAGAGACGACCCAGTGAATCCTGTGGAAGAGAATGAGATAGAAGAACTGGAAGAGATCGGGGAAATAGATTTGGAAAATTGGAGTCTACTAGAGGTTAAGGTCGCACTAAAGCGGACAAAGCCAGGGAAAGCGTCTGGAGTAGATGAAGTGGGCCCAGAGCTATTGCCGGAGAGCGGACATGGAAGACTGACTAGATGCTGTAATCGGCTTTGGGAGACTGAGAGGTGGCCGGAAATGTGGAAGAAGGGACTGATTGTCAAGATATTTAAGAAAGGTGATTTGCGGGATTGTAACAACTGGAGAGGAGTGACTTTACTAATTAGCTAACTAACTTACTAACTCATTAGTAAGATACTCTGTAGGATGCTGCTAGAGAGGATCAAGAGAGGTGTAGACAAGAAGCTTCGAAAGAGCAGGCTGGGTTTAGATCAAAGAGAAGTACAACTGAACAGATCTTTATACTAAGAAACATCTTGGAGCAGGCGGAAGGCGGGTCTGTATGTGCACTTTGTAGATTTTGAAAAAGCCTTTGATGCGATACACATGGAAAGGCTATGGAACATCATGAAAAGCTATGGGATGCTACGTAAGATGGTGAGAGTGATCGCAGGCATATGCCAGGGCTTCGAGTGTGCAGTTTTTGATGGACGTGAGACATCAGAATGGTTTAAGATCAAGTCTGGAGTAAAGCAGGCGTGTGTGATGTCAGGATTTCTATTCTTACTGGGCTTAGATTAGACCATGAGGGAGGCAACAGCAGACAAGAGAAGAGGAATGCGGTGGAATTTCACAACGGTGCTGGAGGACCTTGATTTGCGTACGATATTGCACTACTGTCATCCAAGATTAGCGACTTGCAAAAAAAGACTGGGAGACTAGCAGAAGAAGCAGCAAGAGTAGGCCTCAAACTTAATGCAACAAAACGTAAACACTGAGGACTGACTGAGTTTACTCATAGTTCAGAGGGCGTCGTGGTTAATGGTGAGGAAGTGGAAGACGTTGAGGAATTTGTATACCTAGGTGCTACGGTAAACAAAGGAGGAGGCAGTAGAGATATTACGAACCGACTGCAGAAGGCACGTGGAGCAGAGACTAGGGAACTAGGGAAGGTATGCGCAACCAGAGGAATAGGAACGAGAACCAAGATACGCCTATTCAAGACTTTAGTTCGACCGGTCCTGCTATATGGCTGTGAAACATGGAAGATCATTAAATGAATGATAACTTTATTTAAGTACGATAAAATATTCAGCATAGCTGGTGGGGTCGTACATTTAAATTATTAAGTAAATGATAGTGCTGATGAACGATGCTGATGATGCTGATGATAAAGCTGATGAACGAAAACTGAACATTTTCCAAGAATTACAAACAAGAGTTACAAGCAACAGAGTGGTTGAAATGGCAGAGGTCAATGACATAAGCTGCGAGGTACGACGAAGAAGGTGGAACTGGTTGGGACACATACTCAGTAGGGAGGGTGCGAACGACTGCTTCACAGCATTGGGATGGACACCAGAAGGTCGAAGAGCGAGAGGGAGGCCAAAGACAACTTGGAGAAGGACGGCGGAGAAGGCAGGGTGGAAGAGCTTGGAAGTAGCTAAAGCGGAGGCACGGAACAGGGAGTGTTGGTCGGAAAGCGTGAGGGTCTTATGCGCCTACTGGCGCGACGAGAAATGATGATGATGATTTGTATTGGAGAAATCGTTTTAAACCGACAGTTGGCTCTCTAAAAATTCACCATATCCTCTGCTTGGTTTTTCCAACAACAAACGTGCTTGGTCATAGTTTTAGCACCTTTCTGACCAAAATAACTGTGATATATATGGGTTATTGACCAAGCGTGAGGTCAAGATGGCTGGATATTGGCCTAGTTCTTTTTTTGCGTGTTTCTGGACCGAGACGAAGTCGAGGTCCATAAACACGCAAAAAAAGAACGAGGCCAATATCCAGCCATTTTGACCGAACAAGCTTGGTCAATAAAGGATTTATTATACAGGATAAAACCCCATAACATGATAAATGTTCCTTGCGGGACATAACTCGTATCCCGAGCGGGCAAGACAGTTCCATCTTGCCCGCTCGGGTAGCCAATCACAGCGCGAGATTCGGTTCATCTTGCCCGTTCGCGGAGCTAGTCGTATAATAATGCCTCTTAAAGCCCAACACACCACCAGACATCACTAGCACTTTTTCTTCTCATCCCATTCTTTCCCCCTCTTGTTTAAACACAGCCCGAGTTTTTTTCTTTTTTTTCAGATTCGAGTCCTTGAAGGTAACATTCAAAAGGCAGAGACGGAAATATTTCGTCTGGATGGTTTGGTGGAAAAGATTAGGCTCGTAAGTTATGAGAAGTAATCCTAAGTAGTGGGAATCGTCTTGCTGGACGAGGTGCGCGGTTGCCCAAAACGAACAGGAAGCCCACGTGCACAGCACAGTTTTTATGAGACATTTATGTATCACGTCCCTCCCCTCCCTCAAGTGTGGTAGTAGTCTGCAAATACCGCCGCCATTCCTACTTGTTTGTTACTGTAAATATTTTGATTTTATTCATTGCAGGTATTGCACCAATATCACGATGCAGTAAGCAGCTGTCCAGATTTGAACAAGTTACTTTCGTTTCTAGACGGCGAGGACATCCAATAATACGCTGCCACCTTAAAACCGCCTTATACATTAGCTACGAATAACGTATAATAATAAAGTAATAAGTATGCATCTGGCATACTGATCACATTTTCAGTCAGTTTTACATGTAATATACGCACGTCTTGGTATTTGTTTGACCTTTTCACTTTTGAAATATATCATGATATCGATAGTTGTGACCAGTTGAACTTGGTCCAGGCATTCAGTCTCTCTCGCCCAGCTCCCCACTGACAGAACACCTTGAACAGGATTCCATACGTCATCCACATGGTATACTGTACTTTGTATTGTATTAGCTTTGTTTTATCGTGTAAAAGGGCTTTCTCACTGAGCTGTTGTCATATGATTTAAGCAAGATCTCTTACTCTATTTTTTGTGTACTTTTGTAAACTAGTAAAGACAATGGAAATGATATATAGCTATTTTCACTGCATTTTTGACTTCCTTTTTATTGGCCGAGAGGTCAATTTTATTCTGCGAACGCGCGCTGAATATGGGATTGTAAATGGGTGTCTCGAAAACTAAGACCTAAGACCTCATTTTCACGTTAACACTTAATACTTGGGGGTTATTCGTAGTGCTTACTTTGGTTCTTGCGCGTCGGTTGTTTTGAGGGTAAATTAATGCGCGTGCTCTGATTGGTCAATCAGCTATGGTTTATTGTGCCGGTACAGACCTTGTAAGAGGGAATTGACTGGCATTGCCTTTTATTATGGACAGTTTTTTAAGCAAGTGACCTTGGGAGTGGTAATCAAAAGGTTTTAGCTTGAGATCCACCAGATTTTTTTGGAAAGGAACACAATCTCATCAATTCAGGATAAAAAGGGTCTGGTTTATGATGGCATTGTTGATCTACTTTTAATGCTTTGAATCCTTATTGAATAGGCTCTCTGAACATAGAAGATCTAGCTTTAGTAATAAAGCAACAGGGACATGACTTACATTAAAAAGAGACTGCAATGCATTGCAGAAGAGACTTTCAATGGATGGGTGTACCCTTGTGCATGGCATGGTGTTGAAAAAAATTAATGGATAATAAACACAATAGCTGCAATATGACTTTTCTATTGACATGTAATGCTTCTCAGAACAAAAATTGTCCACACGCAAAATACCTGAACACATTTTTATGCCAAGTGGAGGCTGTAGTGTATACAACTTGAACTGGGTATCTAGCTGCACTGAAATCCCCATCCCACACGGACAACAAGGCAACATGACAAGGAAGAAACACATGAACATCAACACTTTGTGATTCCATACTAATTTTTATTCAATTTGAGCAAACGATAGTCTTACATATATGCCATGACTACGATGGACTACTTTTTAACTGGTTACTTTTCATCCCTGCATTTATTTTTTATAAACAAATCCGGTGGACTGCGTTGTTCCTGAAACAAAAATGTTAGTAAAAACACATGCAACATGGTGCAAGAAAGGAAACAATAGGTGGCTACCCTTCCTTATGAAGCACAACAGGGGAGGGGGAGTGTGGAAAGTCCAATAAAATACCAATTTTTTTCTCAGGAATATGTTTTGGATGGGCTGTTTGGTTTAACTGGAAATTTCATCAAACTGAACTTGTAAAATGTCATACCACATTGAGGCTACCCTCCATGGAAGAGTACTTTGAGAGACCATTATATTTGAAAGTTAGTGATTGCTTTTCCTCCATCCAAAACTCTGATTTTCCTCCAAAAATGTTGGCAACTGCCAAAAGAGTTTACATCCAAATCCTATCCTGATGAATGAATGAGTTCCAAAAAATTGACTCCTGATTGTTGCCAATGATCTGTCCAAAAACTGTACTGGAGCTGACCTCCAGTTCCTATGCTATTCCGTGATCACTGACATGAGAGGATCCGGTCTCCTCCAGACAGCTTTAGATCTGTCACAGGATTATAAAAAGTCAACTTGTCAATAATTTCTTTCAGTTTTAAACAACAAAGCATGCTTGGAAGGAAAAATGTGGGAATACTGATTTCACCAAAGTACTGACAATCATACTGTAATAAGCCAAGGTATTAAGACTTACTATTCTTTAATTCTTGCTAATAGTATTTTACTTTTACATATACATCGAAATCAAATTAAAATGAAACAGGTTGTCTTAATTAAATGCAACTTAAACTTCTGTTAAGGGGTGCCATTAATATAATTACCCAACTGCAGTCTTAAAAAGGGTCAATTTCCGATGTAGGTTTATCATCATTAGTGTGAAACCATGCATACCATGATATCCAAAGAAACCGTCCTATGTCCAATTGATCCTATTGTTCCCAGAGGGTATTTTAATCCACTGGTTCCTTATCCAGTTTCTGATTTCCTTAGCAAGTTAAGTGCAGAAACATCTACTGTTGTTTTCTTTCCTAGCTTTCCTTTCCAATATCACAAATTGCTTGTGAAGCCCTGAAAATGATATCATGGAAGTGTAAAAGATGTGCCTGACCACACAAAATACAGAAATAAAAAGTTTTCTTTTCTTACAGCTAAGATGTCACTCTATTTATGTCCGTTTCTTAAGTCAAAACAATGAAGAGAATAAGACACAACAGAAATGCAAGGGAAATGTCTATGAACGTGAACGTGAACGAGATTTGGAACGCCTTGGAGAGGCAGATCGTCTCCTCTTTGGTGATCTTGAAGGGGACTTGGATTTCTTTGGAGAATATGATCGGCGAGGGCTGCGGGAGCGGGAATGGGACTTCTTTCTTGGGGATCTGCTTCGTGAACGTGACCGACTTCGGCTTCGTGACCCACGACCTCCACCAGGATTGTCCTGTTTTACACGAATGAATGCAACTTCACCCTAAATGATAACAGGAAGGAAGGAAAAATGTAAGAAAACTATTTTTCATGATAAACTAAATGAGCTCCACAATAAACTATTTTCACCACTGAAGAGTTAGTGTTGTTACCTCATGAGAACGAAACTTGGAATCATCAAGATGTTTGAGGGCATATTTCATGTCATCATAACGAGAGTATTCCACAATACCAGTTCCATCTTTGAAAACGTCGGTGAACTGAACATCACCAGCATCTCGCATATGGTCCTTGAGATCCTGCCAGCTACCAGTGGGAGGCAGTCCAGAGACTAAGACTCGGTACTCAGAGCGCCGTGGAGGAGGACCACGTCCACCACCACCACCACCACCACCACCACCATAGCCACCACCACCACCAAATCCGCCACCTCCACCTGATCGGCCACCTCCACGTCCACCACGTGGGAACTCTACACGGATCCTCTGACCATCAAATTCGTATCCATCTCTGCCTCTGACTGCATCTTCAGCATCTCTGTAAGGTAATAAACATTTTATTCCTTTTTCAAGTTCAAGATGGCGTACAAAAAATTTAAAAAAGGAAACAGGCTAAGAGCATAAAACATTATCAGTGAAAGTAAATATAACCAGAAAAAGTGAATTGGGCCTCAGTCACACTATAGCGAACTAATAACTCTATAGCCAAGTAATATATCTACCAACAAGTAGCATAATCTAAGTGTGACCCTTGCCAAGTTTTGTAGATTGCCAAAATTTCACTAAAAATCAAAGAAGCTGACATGCTGCCTCAAAGGCTTCCACATTTTGGCAAAGCAAACAATCCTGCTTTTTTAACCATTTAACTGTATGTTGGCTAGTCCACTTTGATGCATGCAATGGTGGGACAAAATTATTTTTCACCTGGTCCATCTGAAGCTTTTACAGATATTTCGATGGAAACAAGGACTACTGTGATTGCAAGTGGCACAAGCAACAATATAAATGCAAGCTGAGCAAAAAATGCTTGTCCAATTATGAGGTGAGAGTCAAGAACATGCAGTGTCGAGAAAATTCTGCGAAGAGTTATTAAACTCTGGCATGAAATTTAATCTGAGAAATATAGATCATGTGATGTATATTTCAATCAATAACATTTGGTTTAAACAGGTTGGTCTAATGTGACCACTGCAATAATTACATCTGGTGACATTTTGCCAAATTTTTCCTTGCCACAAGTTGGAAATATTTGAAGACCCGGTCCTACAAGGAATGTTTTGCAGTGAAATTTAAGTTTCAAGCCAGAGTGTTGCTGACAGGTGGCACATCTCATCCTGGCTGATTTTATACAAATAAATTTTTCATGCCATTCAGTGTCATCAGTTTTGAAACTATATCTTGCCAAGTAATTTCAGCAACTTTCTTTGGCAAGAAACTCTTTTCTTCCTACCAAAACGCCAAAAAGTGACGCAATACGAATTAGTCAGTCACATTTGGGCAAAAAATTAAACGTCGAAAGCTGACAAAAGAACAAATACATAATGACGAATTATTACTTCTCTTGGATAGGTTTTCTACATGCTAATGGTTTGCGTAACAGATGAAATGTATCAGAAAGAGGATTTCGGGCCGATTTCGGCCAGGAAAAGAAACCAGAGTTTAAAACGACGCCGCTCGAAGAAAACCGAAGAAAAATCGCCAAGCAAGTACAAAACGAGAGAGTTCTAACTTAAAACACCTAGTTTAATATAAAGTACGGGTTAAGCGACAGTCAGAGTATTGCTTTCTTACCTTGGGTCGTTAAATTCAACGAAAGCAAACGGTGTGCCTCCAGTCCCATACCGTGGAATTTTCAAGTCAACGTCGGCAATTTCTCCGTATTTGTAAAAGATATCTTCCAAATCTCTTTCGTCTACGTTAGAAGGCAAGTTCCCGACGTAAACTCGCCTACTATTGTTGTTGCTTCGATTCATCATTGGGCTAAAGTAAGAGTTGCTAAACGTCCTTAAAGAAGGAAGTCTAACAAACTGCGTCAGTACAAAGATTCAAAGACCTCTCAAAAATGGCCGGCCACGAGTTAGTGCTGAACCTGCTAAAGGGGAGTCCTATCTTTAATCAGGGACTCCTACCCAGGTCACCGACAAAATAAACTTACCGCGTGGTGTTGTGGGTTGATATAGGCTACCCATTAGTTCACAATTATTTTGACGAATCAAATCGTATACATTGAGAACAGTATCCAATCAGAGAAAACCAGGAAGGAAAGGAAAATTGTCAAGCGCTCTTAACTTGGCGAAAGTAAAGCTTGCTGTTCAGTAAAAGGAAGTTAAATTTTTGGTTCGTTTGGTGTCATCTTGTTGTGCTAACAGAACTTATTTCAAAGGTGGGTTTTCCTTTTTACGATGACAGTAGTGTTTCAGCTGTACGTTGTGTTGATCATGAGGGACCTGTTGAAAAAGATTAAGCTACCTCTGTCAAGTTTTCTGTGGTAGCAGAGCTGGGCCAACTTTTTCACGTTTCGCGTTTACGTTAACCTTTAATAAAACTGAATATTACTTTATGAAGATATGCTCATTCCAGTCATTCAAATGGCTGATTTCTACACGCTTCTTTCAAAGTTTTCTTGTTTTTTCTTACTAAGGTCACTAATAAATGGCGAATGCCACAGAAGTTTTCAGCAGATCAGTCTGACGATTATTTTTGGTACCATTTATTACGACACGCGTAAAATGTGTTTCTGAAACAGATGTCCTATCATTTTGACGATGATTTCAATGTTTGCTGTCACTTTAAGTAAGAAAAATGAAAGTCATTTGGTTTCCATGGAAACTGACAATGTGTGTTGTAGTTTTTTGGTAGGTTCAGCGATAAATAGCTTTGTGAAAGTGATAATTAAATTCTATGTTCACTCTTCTCAGTGTTCAGTAAAAAAGTTCTGTGCTCTGAGAAGAAAATTATAAATATGATTCTTTCACTCTGTCTTAGATGTCTGACAGAAAGGCAGTGGTGAAAAATGCTGACATGTCAGAAGACATGCAGCAAGATGCCATAGAGGTTGCTACAGAAGCTATGGAGAAGTTCAATATTGAGAAGGACATTGCTGCTTATATCAAGAAAGAATTTGATAAGAAATACAACCCCACATGGCACTGTATTGTTGGAAGGAACTTTGGTTCATATGTGACCCATGAAACAAAGCATTTTATCTACTTCTACCTCGGACAAGTTGCTGTTCTTCTGTTCAAATCTGGCTGAACTTTGAGACCCAAACAAAAATATTTTTTTTGCAGCAATTTAACTTGCAATATGATACTGCCTTATTGTTAATATATATATGTTATTTACCGGCTGGGAGGTCCGTATCGTGAAAAACTGTGACCGAGGTCTTGAAAATGCTGCCCAAGGCCGCAGGCCAAGGGCAGCATTTTCAAGCCCGAGGTCACAGTTTTTCACGATACGGACCGCCCCAAAGCCGGTAAATAACTTATTTATTTTTTTCTTACTGTAAGGGAGCTCAGTTTTGTCACACAGCGAGCTAGCTGGGCGGAATCGCTCCGTGAGCGGGCAAGATTGAAAATTTCTGCCCGCTTCCGGAACCAATCAGATTGCAGGATTTAGAGAATTCCGCCCGCTCACAAGCCAAGAAAAAAATAAATATTTTAAAGTAATTTGGTTATTTAAGTGTATTTGAGTTACAAATTCTAATATAAATTCTCTGATATGAGACGCAAGTTTTTTTATTTAAAACAGTGTTTTATATTTCTTTTCATATATCAACATAGAAGCAATGTTAAGTAAACCAATTTTGTAGTTGGCCAGTATTTGACTAAGTCAAGGTCGTGTTTTTGAAGGATATTTAAGAAATGTGCTTGCTTTCAATACAATAATTTATTGTTCACAGTTTAACATTAGTGCTCCTTGCTTTCTTACATACACTCCCTGAGCTGTAGAGGAAGTAGTAACATCCAGGATGGAAACCAAACCAAAAACCTTGATATTAAATCTATAAATTTGGCATTTTCTTGTGTAAAACCCTAATGTTAATGAAATTAACTTTGACTCCAGGTGAGGCACCTACTTTTGCAGCTCATTGTAAAAAAACAAAAGAATAGTAGTGCTATCCCAGGGGCCCAGGAGGGAAGGTATTCCCAGAACAGTTTGGTGGGGGTGTGTGGCCCACTTCTAACAACCCTTACCCTATTTATGACCAAAATCTGCGATTTTCCCTACCCTATTTATGACCTGGCCAAAAAATTTATCAGTTTATATATGACCAACACCGCCGACACAATTGCCCAAAATATAACTTTCTGAAGTGCTTTTGTTTATGGTCTTACCGATAATGATGAAAAAGTAGAAAAACATAAGTCAAGTCAATCTTTATTTATCCACGGTAAAAAAATTCATCAGGTCTAAATTACAAGGTAAAAAGGCTAAAATTTAATAAGAAAACAAAGGTAATATCTAGAGTCTAAAATACACTATATAAATATTATGCTAATTACAATGTTAAAGTTAACAAATCCTAATAAAAACCTGTCTTCCATGAATGCCGTGCCTTATTGGTTATGCCTTACATAACCAATTCAAGACTAGGATGCAAAACCCACACCCCATTTAGACCAAAATGGCCAAGTTGATACTCTATTTTCTACCAAAGAGCTGAAAAACCATATACCCTTTGGGGCCGCAGCATATACACACACCTTTAAGGTGTGTGTATGCATATAGCCTGTATAAGGGAGTGTCCCCACTTCCGGGCCGAGGGGAACAGTGAGAGGTGTAGTTCTGAATGCAATACTTTTAATACGCTTGGACAAAGGTGGCCAATGAACCCTAAAATTATCACTATGAAACAACGAAATAGCATACACCACACAAGAATTAAAAGGTCGTCCATACAGGCGTTTTTGCGGAAACCGTGATCGTGTTTTTTATGCGTTAGTACCGTATTTATCGAAATAACATCTGACTTTGGGTCAGCAGTTTCTTCATCCGTACACTTTCGACGAGGTGAGAAACGTTTCCGTGTGCAAAAAAGAAACTTGGGAGGTTATGAGAAAAACAGTTGTTTGGAATGCGGACGTTCGGGGCGTTGCGCTTTTCGGAACAAGAAAACTATCAGTTTTTTCAAATGGGGATTTCATTGGTTCTTAATTTACGACTACCTTAACGCAATTTTTTGCCCGCAAATTGTGTGCCAATCTGATATGATGTACAAAATCAGTCATGTTGTGTAGTAGTTGCATAAAATTACGTGCACAAGCTTTGTTGGGGCAGATCAGCTGCTACAAAAGTGTTACTACGATATTCGGCTAGCTAACTATCGAAATATTCAAGCCCGGAGATGGGCGTACCCAAATCACCAATTCTTCCCGCAATGCATTTTGGGTTGATATAGGCCGCCGAAAAAGGCTTCGAAAGTAATCCAATCAATTACTCCGTTTACACTTATTGGGTGTTCCATGGCGTGGGTCAAAAACTCCAAGGAAGCGATGTTGTGTTTGTTTGAGGTAGCTGTTTGAGAAAGGGAATTTCGGTGGCGAAGATCTGTGTAAGTTGCGGAAAGCTGTTTTTGGACAGGGTAAGTAATCTGGTTCTTTTTCATTCCCCTTCGTCGTTAACCCTATAGGCGTGGTCTTTTGGGAGGTACCCGGTTAGTTGGGAGGTGTGTGTAGCGTAAGGATTATTTAAGTTTGCGTTTGTTCCAGATGACCGAAAGGAAAGCAGTAATAAAAAATGCCGACATGTCAGAAGACATGCAGTCAGATGCAGTTGAATGTGCTACTCAAGCTATGGAGAAGTTCAACATCGAGAAAGACATCGCTGCCTACATCAAGAAAGAATTTGACAAGAAATACAACCCCACATGGCACTGTATTGTTGGGAGGAATTTTGGTTCATATGTGACCCATGAAACAAAGCATTTTATTTACTTCTACCTTGGCCAAGTAGCTGTGTTGCTCTTCAAGTCTGGTTAATTTAGTGTCAAAAAGAAAATGCTGTATTACGACAGACTCAAGGTCGCCGGACGCCTTATTAAATTAAGTTATGCTTATAGAAAACTATTGAGAAGATCGCTTTGTTGATGTGTTCTTTGCTTTGTAACATTATTTCTAGACTGTACTGTAAAAACTTTTATCAGGAAATATACTTGAACTCCCTTTCTGCTATACAATAAACCTACACAGAAGTAAAACACTGTTGATCACCTCCATCAGCAGAGGCTATTTTGAAAGATGGGCTAACTTACTACATGTTTGCATAAACACTTACGCAGGGTTTAGATTTTCTATGTTGGGCTGCTTTATACTTTTAGGCAGAATTCAGATGTAATAAATTTAAGATTGTAAAGTTTGCACTATTTGGTGGGTGTCTTGCTGGTTATGACGCATACATTTTAGACATGTTGAAGTTTGTTTTGGAAGGGAAACTCCTATCAAATCAAGATCAACAGTGACTCAGATTTCACTTAAGGGTTCAATAGAGCGATCTCAGACTGTCTGATGATGAGGCAATCATTGATAAAGTGAATTCTCGCTAGGCTCCACGAAGCTGAGGCTTCCTCTTTAGAGAGCAGGGAGTTGGGTCAGTTGGTTGCCATGGTTAACAAACATTGTAGTACATTGTAGCTTATCAGTTTTGAACCTGTCAGCTGCAATGTTTTAAGAATACAAATTAGTGGAAATATACTCCAAAGTTAGGAAACTAAGTTCAGCAACTTGAAAAGGGCAGATGATTTTCACTAAGAAGTAAAACAAAGAAAGCATCCACTTGCCACTGCAAGAATCTGAAGAATTTAAATAATTAGCAGACTGTACATAGCAGGTGTATTGAGGACTGTATTAGACGGACACCCTTGGGACCCTTGCTACTGTGCACTCAGTGCACTCATCTCCAGATTAAGTGGTCCAGGTTTGAGCCCTGGTGTCGTGTTCTTGGGCAAGACACTTAAGTCGCACAGTGCCTCCATCCAACCAGGGCTATAAATGGGCATCAGCATAAATAATGCTAGGGGTAGCCCTGCAATGGACTAGCATTCCATCCAGAATGCCATCCCAGTTACTTCATGCCTGATGGGCCACTTGGCTCATATGCAGACTTCATCAAAAACAAAACTGACTAATAAAATGTGGCATTTCTGCTCTTTGTCCGGGGAAATAAACAAGAGACTTGTGCTGTTGTCCCTGTATACCAAACATATATTTAGTCAAAAAGCAAGTAATTAGATAGGTGCATATAAATTGATTTTTATTCAAATGTTTTGTACAGACTCTTCCATAAACAACTCTTTGTCAACAGTTGGAGGTCAAAAGGGTACAGTTTATCTCAGAATTTGTGCTCATCAAAGACCCACTTTATAGTTTAAAGCCTGAGTGGATGGCTGCTATTCCAAATGTTAAGTTCTCATAAGTCACATGACTGAATCCAGCATCTTCTATCATGCCAGCAAACTCTTCCTGAAAGCAGAATTTAAATCAAGAATCAATGACAGCTGCAACTACCCCTAAAAGGTACAAAATCAACTGAACCAACCAGCCAAGAATAGTTGATCCTGAAAGAACACAGCTAATGCTTGTTATTAAACATTTGGAAAAGTAATCTATTAGGAAACTTATAACTATCAAGTCATCTGAACCAGTTGAAAAAGGTGCTCCTGTCACGACTTGAACTTGACTTCTGTTACCACTTTGCTAAGTGTAAAAAAAACCTTGGCCAATAACTGTTGTCAAATAGATATTTGAAGAATATGGAGGTATACTCAAAACATGTAACAAAATAAAACTGCTAAGAGAAATTCAAAAACCTGATTTGGAAATTGTCTGATGCTTTCCACTAAATACTGGTATGATTTCCAGTCTCCAGCAATGATATGCCCCATAACTGGTATCACATCAAAAGAGTACTTCTCATACGCACTGTTGGAAAACAATTTCAATTGTCACTACATTATGCTAGAATTTCTCTTTTCATACTATGCATTTACAGCCAGTAAGTTTCTTTCTGCCTGATGCTGAATATGAGATATTAAAAAAATATATTCTAAAAATAAAATGTTATAATAGTTGCAACCTTTCACTAACCCAGTGTGGCGTATTGGGGAATACTGGCCCAGTGGTGATGCAATGTTCATTCGTTTTTTTTATGGTGTTGAGATGTTCAGAACCCTCAGGTTAGATTTTCCAATTTTGGGTTCCAAGTATACAAATAGCAGAGTATATCACATGATCTATTTCCATATTTGGTCTTGTACAAGACGTCCTTGTCTTAACATTAAAACAGTTTATACTGACATCTCAATTTGCTTTTACTATGTTCCCGGTTTTTTGAGAATACACAACAATGCCCCATGGCCTCATCCTTATGATGAAACACCCATTTGGCAAAATGAGCTTCAATCACTCTGATTTACCTTGTCATATTATGAATAATAATAACTCTTATTATACCTTGCTAAGAGCTCATTTTTCACTTCACTGAATTCCAGACAAAGGAATCTTCCACCAGGGGCTAGAACTCTGTAAGCTTCAGTTAAGGCCTATGATAAAAGGCAGTAAAGTTTGAGAAATTCTCAGGCAAATTCCTAGTATGTACAGATAAGCAATAAATGAAAAAATCAGGTGTAAATGAGTGAAACATGCATGAAGTGTAACCTTGGGTATTCTTGTGACATTTCGAATCCCAAATGCAATGGTGTAAGCATCAACTGATGCAGTATCTACAGGTAACTCTTCTGCATCTCCTTGAATCCATGATATATCTGTGCATAAAAGAGATCACATGAATCAGTGTTTTGAGAAGCTGCATTGAGCTTTGGGCAGTCTTGTGGAAGCCCTTAATCTCAGCCTTAATGGACACCCCATATGTGGACACTCAATCACAGTCCAGTGACCTGGTTAATTATGAGAATAGACCAATTTCGATATATTAAAATTCAGTCTAAGACAATAGACCTTAGCATGAGGCTCTGGGGAATAACTACAGAGTTTATGGGGTTTATTCCTCAGAGCCTCATGCTGAGGTCTATTGTTTAAGGTTACTGTAGACCTTCAAGGGTGTCTTCTGAAGAATCAGTCATATGCACACCGCTTATATTATAACCATAGAAAAGTATATATCATTGTAAGGCTAATAAAATGTAGAATCAGAAGATATTATATTTTTTCAAGATTTGATTTAATGGTAAGCGTGCGCAAGCCTTCAAATGCAAAACTGACACTACTAGTTAAACTGAATTACCTGCCTTCCTACTCGCAAGTATGACCAAACAAACTGCACAATGTCAATCAGTAGCTGATAGACTACAAAAGGGTGTGAGGCTTTTTCGACATGCCGATTGGTTGATGAGAAAATCTATTTTGAAGTTGGTGAATTGAAGTTTTGCCGATCTTTGTCACATGAGAGCGCTCAAAAGGAGAAGTGTTTGGAATATCCAAAAAGCCTCACACCCTTTTTCGCATTGATAACCAAGGTACATTTTGGCCAAATTTCATAATAATCTGTCAAATCTATATATCCTATTACCTCGCTTGAAGCAAGGAAATTTATGCAAAAATAAAGACCAAGTTTTAGACTCCTAAAGTTTTGAAGGCTTATCAGACTTCATCACAGCAGCCGTCAACTGGGTCAGGCCGCCGACCAATGAAACACGAGCTTCGGATCCCCCGAGCGCCTGCAACAAAAATGGCCCATTGAATTCATGGGAAAACGATGAGAAAAGCTTCTGGAAAAACAGTAAAGGGAAAAGGCATTAATTAGCGAAAGAGAAAAAAGTTGTGGTGACCTCCAAAGAACCATACATCCAGTCAACCGAGCGCAGTCCCAAAAAAAATGTATTCACCACTATAAATTCGCTCGGTTAGGCTTTATTTTCAAGTTCCTTCCTCCTGCTTTCATCGAACAAATATTTGCCTTTCTCCTTTTTCTTCGACCCGGGTTTCTTACGAAATTTTGTCCAAGGCATCTTCTCTCTTTTTGATGAATTCATAATCTACACTTTCACGGATTCTATGTTAAAAAATTCACTGATACCAACGGGCTAAATGACACGACACAGCACAATTTTCATTGTAAACAAAATATGTAAATGTTTGTAATTTAAGTCCCGGATAAGATCTGCTGTGAAAAATCCATAGGCGCTAGATGTGTTAATGGGATTGCAACACCTTTAGTTATTTATTGACTCTCCTCCAAAATAGTTTTTCCCCGAAATCTCGCGATCATTGAATGATTTTAAAAAACTTTTTTCAACTAACTCTAAATTGATGTTTTAGCTATATCAGGAGCAGAGAAAAAAAATTCACAAAATTCAGTCTTTGAAGGTCTACAGTAACCTTAATGCTGAATTATCGAAATTGGTCTATTAACAGTTAACAACAATAATGAGAAATCGAGATGCACTCTGAGTGACATAATTACCAAGCAGCAGACAACATAACATTTAAGATGTAAACCACCTTCACTTGTATTCAAATCCCTTCTAAACAATCCAAAAAGACACAGGAACACAGTCAGGTAAAAAACACTGCGTTTATGTTTACTGCTGATATAATGTTTGGAGAGCTTTAGAAATCATAATATCAAAGTGCTTAGGTCATTTGGTGCAAAGGAATAGATTTTTCATTGACTCACTACACAATGAGATGTTCAAATAATTACATAGTATGTAGTGTGTTTGTGGCTGGGTTGCCTGTGCAACCCAGCCCTGGGGCATTGTAGGTACACAATGAAATGGACATGGTGGCTTGAAAACGGGCGTGCGTTTTGTAAGTAAGAATCCGCTTTAATCGAGGACTATGTCTGGTGTGTAGACATAACATAGTAGACTTAATATTTTCACTTCTCCTTGTTGTAAAGGATTGCAAAGAATTGTTTAACTGGAGACAAAAAAATTAATTTTCAGTAAGTGGTACATAGTAGTAGTTGTGTTGCAAACAAATGACCTTCAATTCATAATTTATCTTTACAGCATGTAAAACATAATTATTGTATTCTTTTTGAACCTGCAAACATTCAAAACTAAAACATTTAAGTACCCTGTATGTGCACCTGAAGAGTAATTGAATCTTGTAGCCCTTTGTTGGCCGACATCAAGCATGGCTTTGTTAATATCACACACAGTTACATGAGCATTGGCTGTTTCCATTTTTTGTCTGCCCCTTGGTGATCTGTTCTTAATGTGGTTAAGGAACCTGAATGCAATGTCCCCTGCAAGAACAGAAACAATGATGTGGCCTTGGTCCTACAGTTCCTTTTTAGAGACCATTTTGAGTTGTAAAATAATCAATAGTCATTTCCTTTTACAAATAATTTTCTGAGTTGAAATGCAAGTACCAGTAATAAAGTGATATAAACTAGGGAGATTATTTTAAAGCAACCCATAATCTAAGAATTACACAGCATTATGTAACCTAGTGCATGACTGAGCTGGTGCTTCAGGGATTGTACAATACAACAAGTTTTTAATAGTCATAGAGGATTTGACACAAAATCAGTTTATTAACAAATTTATTTGTAAACAACATACCAGTTCCTCCGGCAACATCTAAAAGGTTTGTTCCTTCAGGAGGGTTAAGAACCCTGATAAGTCGGTCTTTCCACAATCTGTGTATTCCTAAGCTCATGGCATCATTCATTTTGTCATATGAACTTGCTACATTCTCAAACACCTTGTAAACTGAAAAAAGAATTCCAATGTCTTGCTAGAGTGATAACAAGGTTGGTTTCTGCTCCATTAAAATATAATTAAATTACCCTTCTGCTATCTACTACACTTGTTGTACCCCTACCAATAGGTAAAGACTACGTGCAATCTGTCTGTATTCCTTAATATATCCCTAGTCAGTGGTTGAACCAGGATACCCACAAAATGCCAAATCAATGCATTTAAGGTAGCTCCCTATAGTTTAACAATCGCATGCATGCTGAGGACAAACGTTCAAGTAATCTGCACATGCTTGAAGAAAAACATCAGTACTTTTCTAAGTATATTTTATTATGTCAACATGAGCACAAAAAGCAAAACAGACTGTGAATTATCTCAAGTTTGCTTTGGTGAAATTCTGTAAAATTTGACAGACTGTTAGTAAATATTTTACTTTAGTTGGAGCTAGTTTTTCAGGAAAATCTGTAAGATCAGTTTTTGGCAGCATAAGAGGCATAAATTTGAAAAAATCGAAACTACTGCCTTTACAAACTCTCCTTTTTTCTTCTTTAAAATTTGTATCCCAGTGGGTGCAAGTTTGGCTGTGAAAATTTTGGAAGATTTCACCCATGGAAATTCAAGAAAATCACAAATAGAGCCATAAAAGCAGCAAAAAAACACACTTATTTAGGCATTAATAAATCAAGACCAAAGCCCTAAATTTAAACGTAGAGGATAGTAAAACACTATTTAATTACTGTTTATTGTAAGAGGACGGGGTGAAAACATAAAGGTAAAAACAGCATTCAAAACATAAAACTTGCGTGCGCTACCCTATGGAAGCACCTTATTGGTGAACTCTTCCCACTCGGGCCCCTCTAGAAGTTTCAGTTTAACTTCATAATTTCCTTTAAAAATGTTGGCACCTGAGGACGGTCCCCACCTCATCAGAATTTTCAATGACCTCCCAGTGAGGCGTAGATATATTTTTTCTGAAAATTGGGGGTTCAAAAGTTGCCAAAGGGATAATTTTTGCCTAAACTGGAATATTTTCCAGAAGGGTTCTGCGGGGGGTAGAGGTATGGATATTTATAGAATAATACAACATCATTTAAAATTTCCAGCTGATTCTACTTCTTACAATTTCCAAATAAATTTTGGTGGTTGAAAATCCAGTTGTAGGACTTTGGTCTGACCGTAATAGCTGACAGTCCAATGTGCATCTACCAATAAGATAACACACATCAATACACATCCGTGTTGCGTGCCTACCTTTCTGGGTCTTCTCTCGTTCTGATACTCTCTTGTAACCAAAATGTGTATTTTTCTCCTCTCTTTCATAACCGGAGAACAGCCGATATCTCATCTTGGACAACCAAGACCCACCACAATACGAACAACGAGGATTAACCAAGGCAAGGGTCCTGGGGTTCGTGTAAGAGCCCGCCATCTTGCGTTGCCCAAATTAGTCCCACAATTCCCGGCGTTCAATATTTTGTTGTTTTCCTTCAGAGGAGCTTGGGTTTTTGGTAAACTTCCAATATCCAATTTTACGTGAAATTGAGGTCTTGGCGATAACTTTCCTGAAGACTATTTAAGATTTTGTTAGATTCTTTATAATTGTGGTAGAAATCTAAGAATGATGGTTCTTCTCAATCAGTCAAGTTTGCAAAGAATATTTTCCCGCGCGTCCTTCGCAAGGTATAGGTGCACAGCTCAACGATAAATTAACGACGATGGTTATAAAAAAGCGGGGTAATGTATTTCCTGTTATATCATGGTTTGTTTATTTAATCAAACTGGTTTATAGATGAGATTGATTGATATCAGGTACTTTAAAATTTTGCAGATTTTCAGAAAACAGCAGGACTTATTCAGGAGTTCCTCTCCAAACTTTCGTGCGAGGAGGCGACAGCTGAACTGCGGGACTCCATGAATCTCGTTCTTTTCTACTTACAAAAATACTACAAAAAGCTCCGGAGCAGAAGCCTTTCAAATGGTTCGTCACCAAGATTAAATGGAAAATCTCTGAACGGAAGTCTTATTTTAAACGGTGGTGTCAGCCCAGTATCTCCTGCTTGTGGAACACCTGATCAATTCGAATGGAAGTGGTACAATTTGGAATCACCTAGACTATCAGCAAGCCTCGGAACGAATGAATTTTCTTCTCTCCCTCTCGTGTTGCAAGCTGCTAAATCGGCAGACTTAAAACTTTTGAAAGAACTCATAGATAAAGGTAAAATTAGTTAAAAGTTACATGAATTTCGCCATAATTTTAAGTCCATATCGTTTTTGATGTGAAGTGATTTAATAACACTCGATGTTTACCGATCACTTAATATTATTGGTTTTCAAAGTAAATTTGTGCGATCAAAAGATAATCTTAAGGTTAACAGGAAGAGTGTATTAATTTGATAATATTATTACATTTCTTCTAAATATTCAATGGTGCTTTTCCTAAGAGATATGTGAATCAATAATTATTTTGTAGTTAGCTCCATGCCTGGCCTAAGTAACCAAATCCTGTACTGTGATTGGCTACACAAATAGGCAGAAAGGAGCTTTCTTTGCCTACTTGGGCTTTCCCACTGAGAAAATGCAAATAAAAAAAGTAATTGTTGACCACGCTTGTTTTTTTAAAAGTGCACAAAATTTTTATCATTGCTTTTTTTTTAAGTTTTGGCACCTTAATTTGTTTGTTTGTCCATGGAACTAGTATATTTCAGTTGTATAGTTGCGGTAAATAATTAACTTTTATTGGTGAATGTGATTGGCTTCTATGGCATGTCTTTCCAGATTCAGAGGTTGTGCAGCAAGTAGATGGTTTGGGACGTAATGCAGCAATGTATTGTGTCCATGGAAATACACCTGCCCACTTAGAATGCCTGCAGACACTTATTACCACTGACTGTAACCTGGACCTCCAAGCAAATGGTACAGAAAAACCTACCTGAGTAATGCATGCATTTAGTCAATAACCAATTGCCGTATGTCCTAAAATAATTATCCTGTCAACTTTAAAAATAATGCAGGTTGTCAAATGCATTTGACAACCTGCATTATTTTTAAAGTTAGCATGGTTATTGGTTATTACTTGGTTATTAACTAAATGTAAGGTGGGAGTGTCTGGATATTGATGAAGTTCTTTTCGATTTATATAAATATTTAATTCTAACATTTCTTTCCTTTTTTTAATAAACTTCGTTTGTGCATAGATAACACAACAGCTCTACATGTTGCTGCCCATGTCAATAATACTAGAGCACTGACTCTTCTGCTCCATAACAAGGTATGGTGGCCTGTCTGGTGTTTCTCCATCTGTATTATTGAAATGCTGGGATATTTTAGGACAATCTGGCCTTATTTACAGATGTATAAATATTTCTAGGACATTCTGAGGATTGTAAATGAATATTCACCTTCTACAGGTATATTACAAACTCACAATGTGACCAGCTTCCAGATGGCTTGATAGCTCAGTCAGTCAGTCATTGTGACCGTGGTCAGACGGCCATGATAGGAAAAACTGGACCGAGCTAAGAACCAATCAGATTGTTGGATTTGTTACCGTGCCTGCTGGGAAAAAATAAAATGGAAAAACCCTAAAGTTTAGACTTGCATCATAATGAATATACATAGAATCTTTTTCCTTTATTGGTTATAGGCATCTCACAATGTCGAAGACAACCAGGGAAGGACACCGCTTCACTGGGCAGCAGCAAGTACCTCAGATGATAATGTTAAGGTGAGGTTATCACATTCAGTATTTATTTTACCCACTGGCTATTCAAACAGCTAAGTCAGACAGAGTTGAATCTTTGGTAATGAACAGCTCCCATGAGAGGAAACCCATGGTCCCCACAGCTAAATGCAAATACTATACTTTTGATCAACCCTCATCCAGAAGCTTGTTCATATCCGATTTATGAAGAAACTTGCTCTGGGTAGTGTGATGTATTTTTTTTTTAAAAGGACACAATAGTAGTGAATCCACTCCAAGAAAGCAAGAGGTCAGGGTGGAACCAGGAGATCTAAGATCTAGGAACAGAGTATGCAAGATGTCTGAAAGAAAAACTTTATATGGATTGAAATTTGCAGTCACTATGATAATCATTGTGTATTTCCTTTGCAGCTGTTGCTTCAAGTTGGGGGAAACTTAAATGCTGTGGATAGTGAGGGTTTGACCCCAGCTATGTGGGCATGTTACTTTGATCAGCTCCAAAATCTTCAGTTTTTACAGAAAGCACTGTCTAGAATTGACCCAGAGGAAGATGCAATCTTAAGAGACACTGACTGTTATGGACAGTGTGTAATACACTGGGCTGTCAAAGGAGTGGGATCATTGCAGTGCCTTGAGGTAATTAAAAAAACAAGCTTATACACTCCCTCAATGGACTCTCAGAAAAATTGGGTGGTGCTATGCAGCCCTCACCCTATTTCTCACCAAAATCTGCGATTTTCCCAACTTTATTTATGACCTGACCAAAAATTTGTTACCCCATTTGTGGCCTGACTGTCACGTACACAGTTGTCCTAAACATAATTTATCAATGACTGTCTGTTTTGGTTGTATCGATAATGATGAAAACTTAGCATCTTCTAAAAGACATACCCAATTCAAGGTCAGTGCAAACAAAAACATTTCCATTAAAGACCAAAATGGACAAAATTGATACCCTCTTGATGACCAACATGGCTGAAAAACCATATCCTTTGGGGTGGTACATATCTATATAGCACCTGTACGGGAGTACTCCCCCAGCTCTTGTTTATACTCAGTCTCAAATAGTATGTGGTAAGGTGCTGTGTAACATGTAGGGTCAAATAATTTTGTAAGAAAAGTTTTGAATCAAAGATGTTCCAAAGAAGTCTATTGTATTGTGAGCCCATACTCTATAGGAAATGATATTCACTGTGATAACATGTAATAAACTACTTGACTTGACTTGTGCCATGAAACTTAATTGTCTTGATCATGAATAAACCTGAAGCTTACTAGAAATTATCTTTTGGTAGCTCTTGAATGTTCACGCTGATGAACAGATTGAAGCATTTCAAACAACAAAGGTCTCGCTCCCTGATCTTAATGGAAATCTATGAATTTTAGAGAGTGATCTGAAGTATTATCAATGTGATCTTTAGGCCATATTAACACCACAGACTGCCATTCTAAGGGACAGTGATGGTAAAACAGTACTGCATACAGCAGCAGAGAAAGGTAGGGAAGACAGCCAGCAGATGGCCATTTTGATGAGTGTTAAATCTTAGTATTCATGGACAAGTGATGGTGACAGTGGTTATCAGTTATTATGCTTGGTACCATGCCACAGGAAACACACTCAATCACAGGGGGTGTGACTGTTATATACTCAATCATAGTACATCCCACTTTCTCATCCTGCCAGTCATATTGATTATGTTGGCCACAATATTTTCTGTGGCATGATACAAAATAGTTATGCAATGCTTTCTTGTGGCGTGCCACTGAATATTCCACTTGTCACTTATATTTTGATAAAGATACTGGGACATTCCATGGTATACCACTCAAATGCATGTGTACCTTGTGTATATACTATACTTATTGTAATGATGTGAGACGTAATATTCTTCCTCTAGATATTTATTGCCAAACTCTTCCTGGGATAATTGTCAGCTCAAGGTATCAATATTTACGTAGGGTGGTCCTTTGAGAACAGGGCTGATATCAGTAGGTGCACTCTCTAACTTATGACTACTTCAAGATAAAAAGCTTATCAATATAAAATAATATATTATGTAAAAATATAACAATTTAAAAAAGCCTCGTAAATATGTAAAGGACAAAATTACAAGATAGATTATCGACTGACAAATTAATTTGCAGGGAATACAGCAGCTTGTGAGATGATTCTTGAGGTCAGAGGAAACTTAGAGGGCCTTCTGGATACTGATAACTCAAAGAGAACTGCGGTCCATCTTGCTGCGATCTGCGGTCAAGGAGAAGTAGTGAACTTTTTTCTTGATAGGGGAGGTTTGTGGATCCATTTATTCATTTTCTTTTTGTCCATGGTTAAAGCACAGTCCAACCTCTGGTTGCGACTGTCTTTCCTCAGCAACCAATTTTCCAAAATACTACAAGTTTCCAAGGCAAATCACTATATTTTGAACCTCTGGTAAGTGAGCGTGACCACTTTTAGAGCTAAAAGTTTGAAATTTTCTTTGTTTTTAACCTCCCATAAGCGACCAATTGACAGGTAATAGAGCATAAATTGGATATGACTTGGTGTAGTTACATTATTCCAATCCTGGGTAGTACAAGAGACAGAAAGTTCTCAATGAGATTTACTGGGCTTTTCTTGAAATTGACTTTTAGCATAAATAAAGCACTTAAAACATGTGCTAAGTCTCTGCAGCTACCGTATACTGATAAATCAAAATTTGACTCAATATGTTTGGTCTAAGCCCTTGTAAGTGACCACCTCTTGTGAGCCATCACCTAGGCCTGGCATTTTGGGTGCTTGCTTACAGGAGGTTTGACTGTATGACATTTATTTTCATTCAGATGAACTGTCTCTTTCTTAACAAAACTAAATCATTTGTAAGTGCTAATTATGTAATCAATTATTAGTACCGGTAATATAAAAAGTAATGAAATTGGTATATAATTATTCAATGATGGCATGGATTTAACAGTCAGTTAATGATGTCAAGGTTTCTAGGAGGTGTTAAATAATGAGGAATGTAAACACCTCATAGAAATCAAATTCAATTTTGGAACAGATTCTACTTAAACTTTTATTAAATAATCATCTCCATTTATTCCATTGCAAACTATTAATAAATAAATTTCATTTTTTTTTGTCATGGAGACTGAAAGTAATTTAAAGATTGGATAGTCACTGATCAGTTCATTCAATAGTTTTATGTTTTAAACTTGTGTGACACTCTTCTTTAGTCTTCTCAGGACTTGCGTTATCCATTAAATCTTCCTCCAGTGTGAGACACCAAAAGAAAGTATGGCCATTTTGTAGTCAGTCTCATCACACTAAAGCTGACAGTGTACTATAGCTTAGCCGATCAAATTGCACCATTCGCAGTTGTATTCTAAGATAATTATTGTGTTAATCTTTGGATTAGCTGTTTCAAAGTAGTTCAACTATGTACTGGAGTGTAATAAGTGATCCAACATTATATAACTGACCTTGGGGTGGAAGCTAATTAGGCTTAATGATTTACCAATTCTTGCCATAGGAGACCTCTTGGTGAGAGATTGTTTTGGTGCCACTGCAGTTGATTACATCCGCAACAAACATCTTAACTATTGTGGGATGGTGATCAGAGCCCACTCACATCAAACATCAGACATTCAACATCAGACAATCAAGAATGCATTTGCATCCACGCCTTCTAACATAGAAAGGTAAACTATGAAGGCTGTTTGCATAATTTTTTTTTACTTGAATGTGAATTGTTTTTCCACATGTACCAGTAAAGCTTTAGTGAACAAAGAAATAATTAATTAAAAACAAATTAAATGCTAATCCAACTGACCAGTAAATAGTATAAGGTTAACCTCTAAAACTGAGGATTCACATTGGTGAGTTGACTGGAAGAAAGTTACACTTTGTTTAACATTGAGAGGGAAAAAAAGTGACAATAATTATAAGTAAATGTTATTAACTAAGAATGAGGTCTTTTTGTGAAAATCCCAAACCAAGACCATGCTGTAGTGACTGAGTGATAGCATGGTCAATGTAGCAAGGTCGAAGTTTGAGATTCTTACGGCAAAGAATTATTGAAATATTCAAGGTTAATAAGTTGTTCATTACATGGCTTTTTGCTCTATCTTTGAAGGCCTGAAATTGGCCTGTGTTTCTACAGCTAGCCAATCAGAGTGCAAATTAGATTGGCTACAAGCACAAACTATATAATAGTGTGAAAGTGAATATTTTGAAGTTTTATTAACTGAAGTAAGAATCCTGATGTAAAAAAATCATTTTTCCAGTCAAGAGGGCCAAACTGAAGCTACAAGGCCCCAGCCATCTGCTGCAACAGCTGAAGGTGTTAATGCAACAAGAGATGACGAACAAAACAGATCATCTTTCCATGATCAGAACTGTGACGTGTCAGAGCTGCATGGATTTGATGTACAAGGTGGCTCAGGACAAGGGGAAGATGAGCAAAATACCCAAAACTCCTCAAAGGGTGGCACAATCAATTTAAACAATGCAGATAACAGGGATGAACAGAACATGTCTTCAAACACAAACAAACGACAGTATTCGCTAACAAGACAAAGTGGGTTTCATAATGAAAGTGACTCCACCCACTTAGATCAAGCCCCAAGTTTTGATCTGAGGACTGAAGATGGAAACATATTAGTTGTGGTAAGTAATCTTGATATGGAAGATCAACAGCAGGAAATCATTGACATGGAAGATGGTGACGTTGACTGTGAGCAAAACTTGGAATATTCCAGTGTACATTTGCAGCAGGGACATGGAAGTGCATCAAGTATACATAGTGATCCAGATAATGCTGATAACTGCAGTGTTAGTGTTGCACTTAGTGTGTCAAGTCTTGGCAGTGACAATGAGGAAGTAGTTCATGATGAGGACATAATAGATTACCAAGATGAAAGCAAACAAAAGCAGACAAGGGGAGAAATTTTGGATTCAAAAGCTCAGGTATTAAGTTTAAATTGATCAGTGAATGTCTGTGTGAACAGAATTCCACTCTCTCTCAGTATTTCATATTCATCAATATCAACAATAACAGCTGCATCAGCATCCTTGTCATTATCATCATTACCATCTTCATTCTCAGTACTTGTATTCTCAGCACTGTAATTACATGGTGAACAGGAATTGTTATACTTACTAGCAGTTGATAAAATACTGTACCTTGTCATTGAATCCTTTACCCTTCTACTCAATCTGTTACCCTGTGTACAAAGGTCTTGAGCAGCAATAGCCCAATTTTGCAATTTGCAACTTAAGAATAATTATTATTGCTACTCTACTCACAATGTATTTTTATGATCAGTTTCTCATATTGCTGTTTGTGGATTATTCTGATAGATCATACCAGAATCTCATGAGAGTACAAATCCACCATCAAGACAACTTGCTCAAGACATTGCTCCATCCCAAAAATATCCACAGAAATTGGTACAATTACAGATGGAAAACAACTATGTTGATACTGACAACAATGTGGACTATGATCATGATAACCTTGCTGTACTATCTAAGAAGAAGAAGGACAAAACTAAAAAGAAAAAACAGAAGGGACCAACAGTGTCTGAAATGTCATCACCTCTCCCACTGCCAAGGGGAATTGTGCCCCCTCTAAGCCCTCCTAGTCTCGGGTCCCCTGGTATTGCCAAACTTGGTGTTTTGGATCCTCGTGGTATAAAACCAGCTCCTTGGGAGCATGGTAGCCTGGGTCCCCTTAGGCAGCCTCCTCCTGAGCTACCCTCATCTAGCCCTGGAATAGGAAGACTTGCAGAGTACTCTAAAGGTTATTCACTTGGAGAAGTTGTTGATCACAATGAAAGTGCATTTGAAAGACCTAGAACTCCTGAACCACCTCGTAGTCCTCGTGATATTGCAACAAATCAGTCACTTCAGCCATGCCCTCCTAGTTCCATAATTGGAAGCCAAGGTATCCCCTGTAGAGGTCCTATGGAAGTAGGGGTGCATGACAGGGAAATGAATCATGGCCCACCTGGTCCATTCCATGGACCTCTGGCACATGCTAATGGCCAAGTACTTCTCAAGAACATCGTGAGTGTCAATCATTAATTAATAGCATTGAATTCTAAAATCATTTTTAGGGTAAAAGGCTTAGAGAGCCTAGAGGCATTTTTCCAAGTTAGTGTACCAGCTTTTCAGAGTCCGTCATTGAAAATAGTTTGTACTTAAATTATACCATATCATTGTGTATTAATTTGAAGTGGTTTTATTGCTAATGACAAAGGTGGGTACAGAATAGCTATGCATTATTCTGTGACTCGATATGTCAGACATGGCTATTTTATAATTGGATTAGTTTTTCTTTATCTGTGCAATGATAATTTGCATTTTGAAAAAAACTTTCTTTTTTATTTTTGACCAGATATTATACTTTATACTATTTATCTCCAGCCATGAAGAAAAAAGCACATCACACCTACATTTAAGAGAAAACAAAGGTATCTTATCGACGTTGGTGTCACATGGAAAGTTTACCGAATTTAACTCATTTTATAACAAGACCCAATTTAGCATGTTCTTACTAGTATTCTTTTGAGAGAAATGATCATAGTTTTTTCATTTTTGATATTCCATGAAGCCACTTCAAATTAATATCAATATCCAAAACCTATTTAAACGAGAAGACATTCTGGAAGGCAAATAGCTTTACCTAACTTGGGACTTAAACCAAACACATGAAATCTGTAAAGTTTGTGACGTTTCCTTGTCACATTTCCCTTTCCAGAGAGTTTTTTTTTTTGATGACAAAAAGTCAGTTACAGAAAACGTTTTGTCACTTTATGAGAGACGTAAGTTTAGTTTAGTTTAAGTTTATGGCATCCATAAACTGATGTTAATGAGACCCGAGAGCCAATACCTCAAAGACAGGCACACACATTCTAAGTTGTAACACTTTATTTTAGAGACATGTAACACTATGCACCTCTTGTCACACCCATTGGTAAATCCCAATAACATAAGTAACTTGCCGCTAATTCCTGATCTCAAAGTCCCAGTTGACAAACAATCACTCCCTCATAAGATATCACAAACAAACCCTTCATTTCTTAAGTAAGGCCACTGTTTTCTACATCAGTAAAAGACAGTGCATCAATGGTTCCAGTCATTTATCTCACATGTCCACCTCATGCCCCCTGACCACTAGTCAAGCAGCACACGTTCCTCACTGTATTCAGTCTCCTTGTTGTGCCGATCCTTCGCCACAAACTTGTCTTTTCCCTCCCACCCTCCCTCATGACTGGAGCCCTTGCTCTACACATTTTTAACCCCTGATACTACACTTTAGGACTATCTTTAAGCGAAAAACAAAAATCATTTTGATTTATAGAAATGTTTGCCATCAATAAGGCCAACACTCTGTTTTTCCTCAATTTTTTAAAAAAAAAAACGGCAACACAAAAAAGGGCAACCCTTTACACTACAATTCAGAATGTCATGGATAGATACCGAACATTACCATTCCTTTGCCTTAAGAAAACATATATCGGTATATACTTATAGTTGTCATTTGTTTAAAAAAAATGATGCTATCAATGGTTATAAGCTACAGTTATCTGTCTCTTAGCAAGCTTTAGACCTTGTCATTCACAATGCAATGAACAGAGACTTTGTATTTTGGTGACTTTCTGTTGTCAATAAAGAATGGTGGCAGGGAAGTGAACCCATAAGCCGCACTTTACCCCACAGTAAGGCTCTAGCCCACTGGAGACAGGTCTAGAGAAATTACCTATTCCAAGGTGGCTACACCCGGTACCACCTGATCTGTACTCCCCCAAGGAGGGGCTCCCCCTCCTGGTTTCCTCAGTCCCCCGGCACTGTGGGATATGGGCCTCACCCCCTGGAGGCAGGTCTTGAACTTTTATATCCAGGGTGGCTACCCCCGGTACCACACGAACTGCACTCCCCCAGCAGGGCCCCCTTCCTGGGCCCCTACTCCCAGTCGTCCTTCCACGTTTTACCCACAGCCAGTTTGTTATTTCCTAAATGTAGTATCATTAGGGCAGCTCTGACTAGGGCTCAAAAGAGGATCATTAATTTATTCTTACTGTGTCTGAAAGTGTCAAGTCACCATTTGAAACATATATTTTATAATATATTTTCCTGCAACAAAAACAAATTGTGAGTGATTAAAAAATTCTATTCTAATAGTTTACTACTTTTGAAGATGGGCTGTAGATCTCTATTTATCCTCATGGAAAGGTTGTGTAGGTCTGTGTGTAGAATGTCAACCAAATTTTGGTCACTAAAAGACAAAATCAGGTTTTTGGCTACAATACTAACTGAAATAATAAAAGTGTTTAATTAGCTGACATATTGTTCTTTACATTTTTCCTTGACTCCTTAACATCTAAACTAGGATATATCTTGACTGAACAACTTAAATCTACATTTGATTTTGATTTTTGATTTTTATTTTTTTAATACTATTTATAACTATTTTACTGTTTTCAATGATATTGTTATATTTTTATATTTTATTCTTAGTTAGACAAAATATTGTAATTACTCTAAATTTAAGCTTAATTTATTTACGTCCAAGAAGTCTTTATTTTTCTATTTTGTATTTTTATTTCGTGGCGCACCTGCAAAATAGCTTTTTAGCTAAGCTTGCTACACCACATTAAATAAAGATTGATTGATTGATTGATAATGATTAGCATTTATATTTCTTTTAAACTAATAACTGTTAAATAAAGATTGCTCTGCACTTTAAGAATAACTTTGCATTAATGAAGTCAGACTGATTAGGTCTTTTATAAAACTTTTATAATATACTCAGCTCTACACTGTATGTGTATTGAGCACTATTTTAATGGGATCTGCTACTTCCTCATATGGTTAAAAAGCATTTCATAAACAATAAAATTCATTCTCAACTGACACTTTTGCAAGATCTTAAATCTAAGATCTATAGTATGTCACTTTGGTCCCTCCCATATTTCTTTCTGACATGTTTCCTGACTGCAGATCCCTTACATTCCGCAATATGTTGATACAGGTATTGGCATGTGTAGCCAACGTAATCCATGTTGCATATATTACACTTGAAATGGTAAAGTAAATGTACCAGTAAAAAACTTTTTTGTTCTTTTGTAAATGTATTTCCGCTGATTTGGCTGAAATATGTTTGTTTTGTATTATAGGACATAATAGGTAGGGGTCCTAGAATGGAGTCCTGGCCAGGCAAGAATGTAGGTGGAATGTCCCATGGACTTCAAGGACAGCCAATCCAAGCTCTTCATGGACCAATTCCTCATCCACCCCAGCGATGATTGGAAGTCTTGCAAAAATTGCATTGATCTGATTGTGTTATGTATTAAGTTCTTTCTGTGAAGATTATAGAGGCACTTTGACAAAGACAATACAAAAGATGTTTGCCAGTTTTAGAAATCAGTTGTGATATGTTGATGGTACACTGATCCTGAGAGGTCAGGTCAGTAATGTATTTTATGCCTTTCTGTGAAACACATTGTATGCACCAAAGATTGCTTGGTTCCTGTGAAATTGAGAGAACTATAAGCTATATGTAAATTAAATAACAATATCTTTCATCCAATATACCTATCATTAAAGCAATCCACAATGGGTATTTTCAATCATTACATCTGTATTAAAATGTAAAAAGAAACATGTTAGACATTTAGTGCATGTTAACTATCATTAACATTCTAGTCAGTAATAATATTAATAATATTAATAGTAGTTGTATTTTAGAATATTCTATAACATCTTTAGTGGAAATGTACATGTCGCCAGTGAGTGGGTGTCAGTGGATGTAAAACACTTATTTACTTGGGGTTGGGAGGTTGCTGTACACAGTTTTATATGGAGAGACTCTGCCCTAAGGTCCAACCTCTTACACTTCTGTACACCATTTTGAGATTTTGAGAGAAAAGGTATCCCTTGTATACACCTTTTACTGAAAAAGAAAGAAACCCTTTCACATAACCTGCTACTTAAGAATACTGTGTTCATAAAGCCTTGAAACAAAGTTAATGTTGTTGTCCTTAATAAATGAAATGATACAGGCATAAGGTGTATTGTTTCAAAATATTTTTAGTAGAGTCCTTTAAAATACCTAAACTGACAGATTCCCACTGCTCATTACCTGAAGCCTGTAAAAGAAACCCCTTTTGGGCAGAACCACCCCATATAGGCCATTATAGGGAGGAGTACCCCCCCCCCCAGGCTTATTTACTAGTTATTTGGATAATTTATTGAATTTATTTAAATTTAGTTTAAACACAATATTTATTGTGAAAGGAATTCTTCCATTTGGGATGAGAAAATTTAAATTGTCATAGGAGTTACCTAGTAGTACAAGTTGCAACCTTCTAATAATAATTTATCTTTGATTACTATCGGCATCAAAGTTATAATTTGTCAAATTTTGTAAATATTGAAGTGCTGCATGTTCTGAACCCAAGCACAAAGTGACATCTCCCAAACAAAATTGGTCTCCTTTACAGCCATTATTAGGGTTGTCATGCAACACTTCTCCCCACAGAAGCATTGCATGAGGACTCCAATGACAGCTGCGAAGGAGACTAGAACAAAAAGGACGCTGGTTAGTCATGTTATTTGTAGTTTTTTATTTTATGACTCTTTGGAGGTACATTCCAAAAAACATGGTTACAGATATCAAGATCCATTAACCTGTGAACAATGAATGCTTCCATCATCATTCAAATTGGAATTTTGACCTTGTTCCATGGGTTGGGCATTTGCAGTCCTCCTGCAGCTCCACTGTGTACAATCTAATCCCACCATGTGGCATTTGCAACATATTTTCAAAATTTATGTACAACAAATGTCATTGAGGGGATGGAGGGGCTTGCAAATGACAGAGCCATAATAGTGAGGTTGACAGAATTTGGGTTACTGTTGTCAAGTAAAAAGTGTTTGCCAGTCATCCGTGTTTTATGTCTGGTCTGTTGAGATAGCTGCAATGGTATAGAGTGTTAGACTAATTTAAAGTTTGTGAACACTCATTGGTCAGTTCTAAATAAATAAATAAATAAATAAAAAAATAGCTTTGTGTAAAGAAGTAAGCTGATTGAGGACACCTAAACTATTAAAAGATTATTTACAGATGCAGGACATAGTTACAATATAGTTACAATATAAAGGGAACTATTTTTCCCTCCAGTGTCAGTCAAATTCAGTTTTGTTTGAGGTCTACAATCAACTCTCTCTCAGACAGACACCATCAGACCGGCCCCAACTGTCCGTCTTAGAGAGGTGTCAGGCTTATAGAGACAAGCCGGCATAACGTGACACCAGAAATTCTGAGATAATAATGCTGAACCTTTGCACAATAAGAGCCTGTTTTAAGCTTGTCTCAAGTTATTTCAACAAAACCTACAAACCAGAACAAAAATAAAATTATAAAATTGACTGTTGTATACATAGTACTGTATATTAACACATACGGGAGTTTACTGTACTACAAACAATGGAGCAGTACAAGCTGCAAACTGGAACAAGTCTCTCACCTCAGGGGCTAGTCTGGTATAAAAATAATTTTATGATTTACACTAAATAGCTGTCAATTAAACGTCTGGTTTAAACAGTCATGTATTTGGTTACATTTCGCCACCTCAAAATGTAATTTGCTGTCATACTCAGCACCTGCACTTCCGTTTAAAGAGTTCTCAAGTGTCCGCTGACGGTTTCAAAGTGTTTGTTGTCCGTCTTATAGGAGTTTAGTTACAGAAAAATGACTGAAAAACGACAGGGACCAACACTAGGTGTCCATCTTAGAGTGGTATCCATCTTTAATATAGTGGTGCCCATTAAGAGAGAGTTGACTGTATTGGTTGATTTTGTTTATTCTGTGAATTGGTCATTTGTTAGGTGCCATGAATAGTCAACACAGCCAGACACTTAAAATGACTTAATTAAGCTTGAAATGTCAAACATCAGTCACCAAACAGTTCTTTTGTAAACTTGGCCAAACCAAATTACTTTCAACACTCAAGTGAAAATGCTGTATCAGCAAATTTTCACTGAAGGTTTGGTTGGCTCTGCAGTCATCAGCGAGGATGGAAAGTGACAGCATCACAGCAGTCAAAGGGCAGCAACCAAGCAGTGAACACCAAGAAATGCAATTGATACAAATTTTATTTCTTTATATGTACAAAAAAATTAACTGGAAATTAATGTTACATGATTTGTTGCATACTGGAAATGGACTTAATTTAACTGTTATAATTATTGCAGTTTATTATTGCTGCTCTTATCAAAGCGAAAAGACTATTGCATATGTTACTTAGGAATAAACTGCTGATTAAAAGTAAAGTGAAATCTCGCAGAATATTCAGTGTGTGTAAGACATCAACAGGGCAGCTTAGTACATGGCAGCGCAACCCAGATGTTACCAATGTTGAAGGTAGCCATGGAAAATTGTTTACCTTTTCACAACATGAACAGACTTGTGGTGAACATCAATCTTGTAATCAATCTTTTTCAGGGAGTTAGGGTTTAGGGTTAAATATAGGATGTTAATGACTTCATGAAATAAAGATGTTCTATAAAAACTACAAACTATATGAAGGTTCAGTACCTCTTTCACAATTTCTATCACAGTCACACATTACAATTAGCAACTACTATTTCTGTGGTTAGAAATGCTAATAGAGTTTTTAATACCATGCACAGTGAAACAAGAAGCCCTCAAGATGTGAAAGTGTCTTTTTGGTTGAGCTTTAAGATAATTACATCTGGGTTGCACTGATCAGTCAGCAAATAGAACCACCTAAAATGTAAAACAACTACATTTAAATTAAGATTTGAATGATCAACACTAGCCTGTGTTTCAGCCACCCTCCCTGAAGTAAAATGTTGAACTCAGCTTTTTTAGTTTTATTGGATTCATCACAGTTGGCTAACTAGTTACTCTTTGTAAGATTCAGATTTTTGAAGTTTAAAGCCAGATTAATGCCATGCATTTTCTGGCCACAAATTATTCCATAGTTTCAAAGGTCTTCAATGGTCTCATGCAAGGATCAGTTGCAGATAGCAAGGGCAAGTTCTTTCAAGTTTCACATTGTTAATTCAAGGATAATTTATGCACACAAAAGATACTCTCCAATTCTTAGTTTAGCGAGGGCCACTGAAACACAGGCTATCTATACATTGGTCAAATAATGCTTATGAAATTGACTTCAACTTCCACAACTCTATTACATACAATAAAAAAAGAAACTAACAACTAGATACTTCCCCACCATGGTACCCAAATCTATCTTGTACTTTATTACAAAAGATAGTACAAATTGCCTTGTCGTTATTGTACACTAATGATTTTGTTTCTTGCTGTAGATAACCTTTAGTTTAGTACAGCTTCCTTTGCGTATTCAAGAGGGGCGGCTAGTGACAAAGAGTACAACATTCCATAACAGTACAATGTGGAATTCTTATATCCGTCAATAATATTTGACTTAGTCAGCAGGGCTTGTATTTCTGGAAACATTATTAATGCCAAATAAAGACTGTTTTGACTACCATATTTTTCCAAAGTTAGACTCCCTTGAATAAGCACTACTTAAAAATATTGACAAGTGCCACACTCAAATGAGCCTCCTATTAGTGAAAAGTAACATAGCACTTCAGATCTAAGGTGGTAGTTATTTAAAGAGGCTAATGCCTAATATGCAGCTACTTCACTACCACATTGTGAAAAGAGAGTAAAGGGGGTAAATTGTTAATATGCCGTATTCAAAAAACTTCTTAACAAGTCTCTAATAAGCACTGCCCTAAAACAAATACCTCTTAGATGAGCAGCAAGTGAAAAACTTGACAAAAATATTTATTGTAGCACATTTTTGTGTGGTATGGTAGTCTGTGTTGCTTGCTTTCGCCCATAGTCAAAATAAAATGAATCAAGGCTAGCCAGATATATTGCCACTGCTTCCAACAAACAATTTCCTATTTCATCAATGGCTCAAGTGCATAAATGTTGAACACATGTTCTGCATCTAGCAACATCTTTAATGTGAATGACAAAATGTACAAATGTATACAATATGATTGATAACAGAGGAAAGAAGAGATACAACAAAAGCATGTACATGTACGTGATTAACAAATTAACATACTTGTATGCATAAAATATAGTAAAAAAGATTTCAAGGAGAATTTTTGTCATATTTTATTCTGTAGAATATGACAACTGAAGTGTGTGATAATCTTCAACTCTATCCATTCTACTCTACAAACTAACTAAATTGTATGACAATGTAATATATTACAGTCCAAACATGATATCAAATACAATTATCATTTCTTTTTCCCTTTTCCTTGTTGCCCTCCACGTGGCGGTGTAACTGGGCGGCCAGAGTTCAAACCACCATACGGGAACTTTTTCTTGTCAGCAGGTTTTAGAATCTGTGGATAAAACATTTAACATTTTATGACTGAATGCTGCAAGGGAGTGAACATTTTTTTGGTTAATTGCAAAATGAATCATGTGTTTAAATTAGAAGCATATATTAGTCAATGATTACTTATAAATTTCTACCAAGACTGGCTTGAAGTGTTGAGTTAACATAGGCATATAGGTTACTGTGGTAATTTAACAATAATAACAATACAAGATGACTACTATGATGAAAAAGTTTGTTTCCTGACCTGAAAGGAACACATCAGGGTTTCATCCACACTCATCATAGCTCCAGCATTATCAAACTCCCCACAGTAGTTAGGAGCAGAGAATAAAGTCACTAACTGCCGCTTAGCAAAGAACTCATACCCATCTTCTACAACCTGTATTGAAACAAAACAGACAACACTTATGAGATACAGTACAACATTATAAGCCAAAGTGAGCTACAGAATACAGTGATGGAAATAACAATCAGTCATTGGACCTTGTCCAACCAAATTGTCAAATTGTCAGACTAATTTAATATTATGATCAAGCACAATGATTGAGCACCAAAATAACTTAGCCTTTGACCTGAAGATCTCCTTATAAACAACATTTGCTTTTACAAATCACAAATCATAGAGATCTTTAACATTCTTTCCAATTTATAAGTCTCTTGGTCTTTATTGATCTGTGGTTTGTAAAACATGTCACTAACATCTGCTTTGGAGTGCTAAGCATACTTATTTTTTCATGTATGTGCTGTAGTTAAAAATTAAATTCAGGTAAAAATATGCATGTAAATTGAGTCATCAGTTGTTTGTGTACATGTATTGCAAATTAAATAAAAACGTCTGACCAAATCAGTGATATGATTTGAAAGTACACATGCGATGTGTAATATGTCATAAAAATTTGTTCCAGTACTGGCATTTGTCTATTTTTGAAAACTTGTTTTCACTTTGGGATGAAATCTGCTTTATGCAGTTTAAATTTAAGACATTCTTGTCCATTAGTTACACAACAACAAATTTGATATCAAATTAAGCTTTTAAAGCATATTTCAAAATCAATATTTTTCTATACCAACCACTGATCAGTAAGTTTGTGATGAGATGTATTGCCAATTGTTTTCCGTTTTTTTTTTTCTTTTAACACCACTTTGTTGATCAGGTGCAATACTCTATTCCTGTCTATAATACAGCAAACATTTTGCTTTAGCAAGCTGAAACATAGGCTATTGGTAGTTTATCGGTAAACTGTCAGCTTACCAACATTCAGTTTCAGGACCTTTTCATCAGAATTACCCAATTCACCCACAAATTAACAAGTCAAATTGGGGCATGAAGGTGAAACCAAGGGGGTGGGGAGCCACTTTCTCCCATGTTTGACTTGACCTTTTTGTTCCAGTCAACCAATTAAACATGCTTCCCAGCTAACACCAAAAGGAATGAAAAAAACTATCTTATAAACCAACAAGACTGGCATCAGCCTTAGCTGGCACTTTAATTCAGAGCCTTAAAGTACCTACTACTACACGAAATTTTCACTTTACTTTTTTCTTCACAGTTTGTGGTGCACAGATCTTAAATTCTGCAATTTTGCGAAAGTTTTGTATTTGAAATAACTTTAGCTTCACACTTTTCAACAACACAATTTACTTCAAAACGAAACTAACCAAAACACAATGGCTGCACTATGTCAACAGCAGTCAACTCACAATGTGACTAGCTCCCAGATGGCTTATAGCTCAGTTTGTAGAGCACTGCACCGATATCACAGGGTCATGGGTTCAAATCCCGCTCGGGAATGAATTTTTTTCAGGCTTTAATTTCACAACTGCTTAAGTTGTACATAGAACTGCGATGATCAATCATAAATTCATATCTTTCTCCACAGTTCAAATAAATTATATGATCTTTCATGTATTCATTTGCAGCAACATAATGTGTTATGTTTGTGACACCTATTGTTCATGCCACCTTAATTTTGCCATTTTTAAATTCACAAAATTAATGTGTCCAGTGTTATAAGGTAAGGACAATAACAGCAGAATTACAAGGAAGACTTGAAAGCACAATACAAGTGTACATTGTACATAACTAGTTCCAATAAAGTTCCAGTTCCCAAAGAGAGTTTCGGGATTCTGTTTTTCTTTGAAACTCCCTTGAAAAAATATTGAGACCTTGAGACATCATTCTTTAATTGTTGTGACTTCTTCACAGACAGGTGCCGTAGAAAAGTTTCAAAACCAAAACAACTATCTGAACAATACTGCCATCTGTCACTGGTGAAATTGAACAGCTAAAAATGGTTGGTTTAAATCTCAAAGGAAATAAATCTTTCTCATTGAATTATTTTTGTAGTAAGTATGCACCGAGTAAGACAATAAATCACCCATGTATTGTTAAGCTAAATGCAATGTTATCCCTTTACAGTTCTGCATGCTTTTATCAGGAAACTCGTGTTTTGTTCTACTAATTTGAAAACAAAAAACAACATTGATGTGTGCTTTCAGAAAAGGCTGGACTTTTTCACCATAACATGTTCCGTTTCCCCTTAATGTACCACACAGCAAAAGGTAAACAAACTCAAATTTATGTATGTGCTGAACAGCACATGCCTGGTAACATGAGATGTCCACAATGAAATTCTGACCTTGTTTTCAAGAAAAGTTGTTGTGTTTGTCTTCCTTGAGAGAGACACAAAACTAGTTTGGCCTATTTCATCTTGTTTACTAGCCAAACTGGCTAGTGGAAATTGAGAATATACCAGCCAAAACTTATTTTCTACTAGTTTGAGACTAGTTGGCTACTGTTCATGTCGAGCCCCATAGATATACGTAAGTGATACCCTAAGACAATAATGACACAACATACAATCAAAAGAATAGTTAACAGTTGTACTATTTACCTGATGAGCTCTACAAATAAGATCCAAGTCATGCTTGGCAAGAAATTTGGACACAATATCTGGGCCAAAGGTAAAGGACACCCCCCTGTCGTTTTCTCCCCATCCCTGGACATCTTTATCAGGATCTGACCATAGCAAGTCACAGAGTAATCCTAAAAAAAAAAAACAACATTCAATTATTGTAACAACCTATAAATTTCATATGTTGCATGTGATGTGCCGAGCCTCACACACCCATAGGGTATGTGAGGTGAAAAAACTACATTCGGCTTATCATACAACTTTCTGGCTGGGGATTCAAATGTCACCAAGGTGTCAAAAAATCTTTGACACCTCCACCCACATTTTAAATTTGATACTTTGGATGTCTTATTTTCCAGGGTGTTGAAACCTTGTGATTTTAAAATTTCAAATGCCATTGCTCTGTGTACTGAATTGTGACACGGTGCAGAAACAAACTGTCTGCAGGTGCACTGAATTTCTGCTATTTTAATTCTCAGCTGTGTCAAAACATGTTCAATGTTATTTGCTTTTGAGCAAACAAATGATAACAATTTTTGTTGGGTGCTCAACTAAAGCTGCATTTGACAAGTTAGAAGCTCTGCTTTTCACCAAAACAAAAAGCTGAAAAACCAGGCTTTTTCCAAAGCCTGTTGGCAGCACACAAAAATATCTGTTCCTTTAAGAAAAAATTCCACAGCTTTCTTTTTCTCCAATATCAAGATAAATGCTAATTTGCTGACAAGCACATCCAAATTAACATTGTCTATCTTTTCGTAAGAACACTGTTTTCACTATGAAAATTATATGGCATCTATATCTTTTTGATGAGGTGTAATGAGGTGTGATTGACCTTTGATGAAAGGTTGCATCAAAATTGAACCAATAGGAATGGGTAATTTTGAACAAATTTAATACATGCAAAGCGGATAGTTGTATTGTTTAGCGTCTCTACCCAGCCTTCCAGTGTTTCTACACTTGTTCCAGACCTCTCGTGTGAATACTGCCTGCATTGCTTGCATTCGCAAAAAATACCTTTTTGCAGTCTAGAGATGCAACCCTATAGAAGAACTATTTTGATATTGGTCAGTGTGAACCCACTGATCAGCATCACACTGGAAAAGACAGTTGGACTGTCTTAGACTGATAGAAAGTGTTTGAATAAGGCATAAAGGGAACACAGGGTGAATTGTAACAAGACTTCAAGTGAAAAATAGCATGAGAGCATAACAGTGCATTTGTTTTAGAGGGCTCACTTAACAGCACTTGTGCACTACAAATAACATTTGACACCAAACTTTGACACAAACATTCTAAACTGGAAACAAGAAACGATTAGTAAAGAAATGTAACACCAATTGACATCACTTTCGTCTGAAATATAAGTAAAATAAGATATTCACTAACATAAAATTTTCCTTGACATTTCCTTTCAAAAAGCTGCAGAAACATTACTCCTGTTTTTTTCCCTACACAAAACTTCAGGCAAAAGATAACTCCCCCGAATCAACTTTCCATTAATAATTTAAATGCATTTAAAGTCGACTCGAAACAAATGGTATTCTTGAATACATCATTGCACAACTTGTGTGCCTTCGACATCTATTTCACCTCTACAATTCTCGTAATTTCTATTGAATGTGAATGAACTTCTTAACTTCACGGTTGAACTCCGTGGAAATCAACGGTAATTAAACAATTGCGAGAATTTTCCTCTCTTTCCGTTCAGAGTAATCACTACAAAAGCTTCATTTTCAAAACTGAAAGGATGTCGAACCACAAACGTTTACCTCAATCCGATACTAGAAATGTCAGTTACATATTTCATCTGACTTTACCTTGGTCAGGAACATCAGTGGGCCGCATAATTCGGCGAATCTGTTCCATGGATTGCAAATCAGGCGACAAACCTGTGAATCGAATCAACAGGAAAGTTTCGAAATCCTATTTTCACTTTTACAAACGAGTTCGCACGCTCTCAATTTGAAGTATTCTTCAAACAAACAACAAGAACGTTTAAAATTATTGATAAGTTTGCTCGGTTAAGCTTATTACTGTTGGCGGAATCTTCTTACCTCCATGGCAGCAAAATATTTTCTCATCCAAGATAGCCGCTACAGGAAGACAGTTGAAGCAGTCGGTGAATGTTTTCCATAACTTTATATTGTACCTTCTTTTACCTTAAAAAATTAAAAAACAAAAAAAGTACATTATCAATCAGAAAATACACGCTCCGGGCAAAGGTTTGGCATTTTAGCAGCTTAATGGTTTGTAACGACCAGTTTGAATCTGCAGAAACTTGAAAACGTATAAAATTAACGACGAATGGACACAGCCCATTTGACAATTTGAAAATTTTTACTTACATTCGTCATAAAAACCGTAAATTCGGTTAATACTAGCACACTCGTGATTTCCTCGTAAAAGGAAGAAGTTTTCTGGATACTTGATTTTATATGCTAAAAGCAAGCATATCGTCTCCAACGACTGTTTTCCTCGATCTACATAATCTCCCAAGAACAGGTAGTTCGATTCTGGTGGAAAACCGCCATATTCGAATAATCTGAGAAGATCATAGTACTGCCCATGAATGTCGCCTGCAAGAGAAGCAAAATTAACGTTAAATAATCTCTAAATAGAACACAAGTGCACACAGTTCGGGCGTAAAAATTACATCAACAACACCACGTTTACTCACCGCATATTTTGAGCGGAGCTTCCAGTTCCAGAAGGATCGGTTGGCTTAAAAAAATTTCTCGCGATTTTAAACATAGCCCTCGAATTTCTGCCTCTGTAAGTTGAACATTCTTTCCTGGTCTTGAACCTCGAACTGAAAGGCAAGAGATACTTTTAAAATCCTGCAAATTTTAGGTCTGAATAACGTACGCAACTGAACGACACTGAATCGAGGAAACCAACCTTCCAAAAGCCGACCTATAATACTGTCAACATTGAGCTTTTCACCATCGGCCATAACCTATAAAGTTTCTTCTGCGTTTAATATAACTAATATAGCCAGAAATATTTTGGTAGAGAGTGGATAGAAGATTCGATGGTTAAAGATTCTACTAACTAACACTCTTCGATATAAGATGGCGCCCTGAAAGAGACTCCGCTGGCGGTTTCTCAGGCATATGACGTCAAAGCCGGTATTTGATGGGGGTGTCGCAGTAATATGTGTATCCCCGTGATATCTGCATCCCCATACACATATCACTAGTGATATGTGTATCCCCGGTGGGGATACACAAAACACTGAAGCTTTGCACCCAGGCCTGAAATTGTTGCAAGGAAAA